>ENA-ORXM01000048-ORXM01000048.1-marine-metagenome-genome-assembly--contig:-NODE-48-length-214663-cov-17.859082_pt1 | contig 214663 bp, 152 predicted proteins | sample MGYA00237867_ERZ511480 | MGnify/ENA primary metagenome ERZ511480 (study PRJEB26309, sample SAMN06266103) | marine metagenome | isolation source: Algal blade | place: United Kingdom:Sidmouth, United...
CTAGCTAACTAGACTGCCTTCTTAACCGTAAAGCTAAAAAACTTCCTTTAAAGCTTGGTTTTTTACATAGCACCTACTTGGTCGACTTATAACAAGCTGGAGAAGAGAAAATGACAACACTATATCTCAACGCTGCCTCTTTGGCGTCGCGGGTAACGCACTACTCCGTTTTCCTGCTGAGGTTCCGCGCCACCGACCCGAGCCACCGAAAAGCACCCTTTGCACCCGCGGCCCCGCCCTATAGATACACCGTCCCCAAAATCACATTGGCCCGCGCCAGCGCCCTGGCGTTGTCCTTAATGATCTCGTCCGCCATCGTCACCCCTTCGTTAAGACCGATAAGGTAGCAGCCCGCCGCCTTGGCCGCTTTGCCACCGGGCGAACTGTCCTCGATGGCCACGCAGCTCGTAGCCGCAACGCCGAGCCGCTTTGCCGCCAGCAGGTAGATATCCGGTGCCGGTTTCAAGGCTTCTACGTCGGTTGCCGTCACAATCACGTCGGTAAATTTATCGAGGCCCAGGGCGGGTACCACCACATCCGCGTCCGCACGTCCGCTATTGGTGGCGATCGCCAGCGGAAATCGTGCACTGATCCTGCCCAGTTCCTCATCGACACCGGCGAACCCTTTACCCGTCCGCCGCACCAGGGCGTGGAACCGGGCCTGCTTAGCACCGATCAAGGAATCGACCGATTCCGGTAGTCCGTGCTCCCTGATCAGCCAATCCGCCACCAGCCGGTCGCTCGTTCCGATCCACTGTTCAAACCACGCTGCGTCGTACGCCAGTCGGTGGTCTTCGCGTAGCAAATCCAGCCAGGCGGCACAGTGTTGGGGTTCGGTGTCGGCCAGGGTGCCGTCGAGGTCGCACAGAAGGGCCAAATAATTGCTCATGGGTAATTTTTGTGGCGAATATAGGCGGTTCAACGTAGCCGGCGATCATAAAAAAGGCTTATCCCACGCAGCGGTGAGATAAGCCTTTTTTTGGGTGGACGGGAGAGTGCACAATTTCCGGCCACCTGGTTAATTTGTCCTTACTTGATTAGCAAACGACGAACCGCGTCGGCCCCCCGGCTCACCAGCGCGCCACTAGCCTGTACCTTTTCTCCCATCAGTTTCATCTGTTCCGTGGTGCTGTTGCCCTCGGTGGTAGCCTGCTGGCTGCGGTTCACCAGGAAACCGAAACTCAGGCCGCTGAGGGTCAGCAACAAAATAAATACGAGGGAGTAATACTTGGATTTTCGGTTTTTCATGTCTGGAGGTGTTAAATCTATATCCTAAAGATATGATTTTAGCCAAAATTTAACAAATCCATAAATCTGTTCTCGACGAAAGAACGGTATTGATCGACGAATTTTCGTGTACGAAGTCGGTAATCGCTCTCAGACACCGAAATGCGGTGCTATTTGATCCTGTCGGGGTAATCCGTGATGATGCCGTCGGCCCCCAGAGCGATGAGTTCTTTCATGCGCGTGGTAGTGTTCACCGTCCAGGGAATCACCCGCATGTTCAGTTCGCGGGCCTCAGCGATCAACGCGGCGTCGGTGTGAAGCTCGTAAGGGCTGTAGATCGGAGGAACGAAGCCGAGCTTAGCCATCTTAGCCTTCAGGTCTCCGGGAAATTCGTCGAGATACGCCAACTGGATAGCGGGATTCCTGGCGCGGATCACGGCCAGCGTCGGCGGATCGAAACACTGCAGGGTGACGAGTTCGGGCTTGTTCCAGGCAGCAAGATCCCGCAGTACCAGGTCAACAAACGTTTCGCGGTCGGGGACGAAAGCGGGCTCCAGGGCTTCTTCGTACTTAAGTTCGATGTTGTAGCGCGGCGAGGGGCGATCGTGCTGCACGCAGTAGCGATCGACGGCCTCGAAAACCTGTAGCAGGGTGGGCTTGAATGCCGGACGCTTCGCCTGATCGGGAAAACGGGGATGGGGGCGCTGCCCGCAGTCGTACGCAGCGATCTCGGCGGCGGTAAGTGACCGCAGACTGATCCGCTGCTCCTCTCCTTCCGGCAGCGCTTCGCCGGCGGCCGTCTGGCAGATCTCGGCCGATAACCAGGGTTCGTGACTGACGATCACGCGGTCGTCGGCACTGATCACAACGTCGAGTTCAAGGGTTTTGATAGCGGGGAAAGAAAGCGCACGCAGAAAAGCGGGGATCGTGTTCTCAGGCAGCAGCCCCCGGCAGCCGCGGTGGCCCTGGTAGTCTATTTCCTTGGTCATGGTATTGGTGAGAGGTTCTTTATCAGCGGTGGATGATTCCGGGAGACCGGTCGTCGGCGCGGGGGAGTTGCATGCGAGAACGCAGGTGCAAAGTAAGACGTAATAGAACGTGCGTTGCATGATGCTTAGTGGTTGTCCAGCCGGGTGGGTCCTAATTTACGGTATCCGGATCAAAGGTGACGACCCAGGCGGTATAATCGAAGATGGATTCCCGGCGCAGCACCTCCTCCCACTCGATGCGCCAGCCGCGCCGGGTCAGGGCAAAGCGGTAGGCATCCGGCCCGTGTTGCTGCGGATGTAATGCATCCCCGGGCAGGGCCTTGAAGACGGGCAACAGCAGTTTATGGCGGTGCACGTCGGAGGTCATGATCATCCGCGTGCCGGGCCGGGCGTGAGCGGTGAGGGCATCGATGGCGCCATCCCAGTCAGCAACGTGGTTAATGGCGTTGAAGCAGTAAATGGCGTCGAAGGGAGCCTCATCGGTAAAGTCGTTTTCCAGGGGTTGCTCCAGGAATTTTACGTTGGGGTAATCGCCCCGCCGGAAGATGGCCAGGTCCTTTTCGTAGCTCCCCAGCAGGGGGTCCAGGGCCGTCACCTCCTCCAGATCATGCAGGTGTACGAATACGCCGGCCGGACCGCACCCCGCGTCGAGTACCCGGCGTCCGGGCTCGGGCACCCAATCGAGTTGGTCGAGGGTTTTAGTCCAGTATTTTTTCTTTTCCTTCAGGTATTCCTCCGGTGATTTATCCCGCAGGTAGCGTTGCCACCACCGTCGTTCGAGGTACTGCGCCAGACGCCATCGGAGGGAGGGGTTGGATTTTGTTGCTGCCATTGGAGCGCGAAGATAATCGGAATTGAGAAGCCGGGGGAACGGTCATTCAATCGGGCCCGGGGAAGCTCCCCCATCCGCACTCTTCCTTCGTAGAAATCCTGATTGGCGTATCTTGCGCTCAAAATCACTCATGCACTGTTTCACCCCCCTCCTACTGCTGATTCTGGTCGGCTGCGCCGGTAAAAACTTCGACGAAGCAAGCATTCCTCCGGAGCAACTCTCCACCGAAATGGCCTTTACCCGACTGGCCAAGCACGGCGAGATGGAGCCGGTTCTAAACGCCGGACAAAAACTGCAAAACTGGCAATTCTTCGTGGCCGGCACCACCACTTCCTCCGTTATGGGCAGCGATAAAGCGACGGTTATTACGCTCTCGGACCGCTCGGGCATCGGCTACACCGTTTCATCGGCCAACACCCTGCTCTCGGTCATTAAGCAGATGGGCGACGGTGGCGGCTACGGCTACGGTACCGGGGAAGTCGTCAGCGTTGACCGGGACCTGGCGGCGGGTAAGATCGACGCGGAAATTTTGATCCTCTCCTGGCGCCCCCGGAGTTAAGGGCCGATTTCCACCGGCTAACCCCACGTCATACGCTGTGGTGTGATCTGTTGAAATAATATGCTATCCGAACCGGTATTTAAAGTTCCCGTACCCAGATATTACGGTAAGCGACTTTATTGGAGTGGTCCTGCAGCAAAATGCTGGCGTTCTCGTGGGCTGTGTATTTATGGAGTCCAATGTAGGCGGTGACCCCCTTGATCTCCCAGTGGTTTTGCACCAGTATGCCGTTGTGGAGCACCGTTACGTAAGCGGGCCGAACCAACATACCGTCTTTGTTGAATTCGGGGGAGCTGTAAACAATGTCGTAGCTGTTCCATTGCCCCATCTTCACGGTGGCGTTTACCAGGGGTGGGTTCTCTTTATATACCGATCCGGCCTGGCCGTTGGTGTAGGTATCGCTGCCGTGGCTTTCCAGCACCTGCACTTCGTAACGCTCGTCGAAAAACACCCCGCTGTTGCCGCGATTTTGCCCTTCTTTCTCGGGTTCGTCGGGGCTGCGCCACTCAATGTGCAACTGAACGCTGCCGAAGGTGCGGCGGGTCTTGATGGCTCCCGCTCCGGGCTTGACGACCAGGGCATTCCCTTCAACCGTCCAGTCAGCGGGCTCCCCGCTACCGGCGTTCACCCACTCTTTTGCGTCGGCATTCTCACCGAGCAGGACGATGGCATCGCTCGGCGGAGGCGTAGTGACGGCCTCGGCGGTAACCCGGGGCGGCACCGGCTCGTAAAACTCGGTCGCTTTCGGATCGGTGATCTGGGCGACGAGGGGAAAGGCGCAGACCAGCAGGAAAAGTAATTGTAAAAAGATTTTCATGGCACGATTAGACTTTGTGCGCGGCAGGTTAGGCAGCGCCGAATTTTCTAAATGACAAGGGAAAAAACCCTCCTTTTCTGGCACTTTTGGCCGGGTACGGGCTAACTAACGGAATTTCTAAGGTCGATCATCGCTTTGACCAACCCGTCAGGCCTTAAACCTGCAAAGCGATCTTTCCCCCTTCGATCTTCAACGTCAATTTATCGAAATTCTGCAACCAGCTCACGAAATCCGGACCTAGTAGTTCCTTGCGCCAGCCGCTGCCGAGAATGGTTTTGCGCGCCTCCGGGTTCTGCTTCATTCGCTTGATGGCGTTGCGGGGCATCACCAGGGCGTGGCTGATTTCGGATTCGTTGGCACGGTACTTCATGATCAGGTAGAGCAATTCGACGAGCATGTCGTCTTCCTCATCTTCCTGGCTGCTGCGCTGGATGCTTTTGGCCACGGCGAGTTCTTCTTCCGTCGCCTCACGGTTGTACATCTCCACGAACAGATCACCGTAGCGCTTCACCGTGCTTTGGGGCAGGCGACGATTCTCCATCATCGAGTTCAGGCCACCCTTCACGCCACGGGTGAGTTGGCTGATGAGTTTGCTTTGCAGGATCATTTCCTTACTGTAGTTCTTTTCCTCGGCCGTGGCGCGTCGCCATTCGTAAAGACGCTGCAAAAATACGCGCTCCTTGGTGCGGCTGCCCCGGGCGATGTTGCTGTTGAGGAACTCGTGGTTGGGGTCGCGGTAATAATAGTCTTCGGAGGTCATCAGGGCGCACTCGTCGAAAGCCCAGGCGCGGCGGCCGTTCTTGTCCAGGTGAGCGCAGATCTTGTCATAAAGTTCCCGCAAGTAGATCACGTCGTTGAGGGCGTACTTGATCTGTTTGGGGCTCATCGGTCGCTGAGCCCAGTCGGTGACGGCGTAGCCTTTGCCCAGTTGTACGCCCACTTCGGCATCGACCAGTTTGGCGAAGCTCATCGGGTAGCGGTGGCCGATGAAGCCGGCGGCTACCTGGGTATCGAAAACGTTACGGGGAATGCAGTTAAACTCTTTGTACAGCAGCCGGTAGTCGTTGTCGCCGGCATGGGTGATCTTCACGATGTTCTCGTCCTCCAGCATATCGATGAAGGGATCGAGGTTATCGACCGCAATGGGATCGAGCAGGTAGTAACCTTTTTCGCAACTGATCTGGATGAGGCAGAGCAGCGTGTGGTAGCGTTTCTCCCCGATGAACTCGGTATCGAAACCCATCCACTTGATGTCCTTACAGTCTTCGGCGAATCGCTCCAGGTCTTCGTAGGTCTTGATGAAGGTGTAGTCAGGGGTCTCTTGGCTCATAGTACGGGTCGTAAAATTTAAGGCCCAAAGGTAGGTTTTGGGACGGAATTATTTTTGGGCGCGGACGCGGGTGCGGTGGTGAATTTTTTAAACGCATGGTTCCGGGCCGGCGGGGCTTTGGTCATTTTCGGTTACCCCTGAACCGGCCGCGAAAGCATTTTCTTGTCTTTTAGGGTGTCGCTACCGGTAAACACTAGTCTTAAGCATACGTTAAACCTGCACTCCTTCGGTTGCATCTTTGTGTAACGGACGTCTATCCGTCATCGTTAATTGTGTAAGTACCAATACCAACGTTTATGAAAATCATCAAGAGAATCCTCATCGCCATTGTGCTCCTCCTCGTCCTGGGGGTGGTTTTTCTCCTGGCCGCCCCGATCATATTTAAGGATAAGATCGTAGCCAACGTGAAAACCAGCGTCAACTCGGCCCTCGACGCGGAAGTAGACTTCGAGGATGTGAACCTGAGTTTTTTGCGCAGTTTCCCCGAAATATCGCTGGTTTTAGACGAGGTGAGCATCATTGGTATCGACACCTTTGCCGGTCTGCCGCTGATGACCGCAGAGCGGGCGCAGGTCGACGTCGGCTTCTGGTCCGTCGTCGGTGGCGACGGGAACTACAACATCGATGCGGTGGATCTCGACGAGCCTTTCATTAACTTGCTCGTCCTCACCCCCGAGTTGGCCAACTACCTGATCGTACCCGAAGACGACGCGGATCCCGCAGCGCCTACCACTGAACCGGCGACCGCGCAAATCAACCTGTCCCATTATGAGATCAATAACGGCACTTTCGTTTACGACGACCGCACCACGGAAACTTATCTGAAGATCGAGGGGCTCACCACCACCGGCGACGGAGACTTCACCGCCGCCATTTTCGACCTCGACACCGACTCGAAAGCCGACGCCATCACGATGCGCCAGAGCGGCGTTACCTACCTCAACAAAGCCCGGGCGGTCGCCGACGCCATGGTGAATGTGGATATCAACAACGGTCGGTACACCTTCCTCGACAATAAGATCACCCTTAACGCTCTCGACCTCGTCTTCGGCGGCAGCATCGATATGGAAGACAACGGCGACATTATCTTCGACCTCGACTACAGTGCCCCGGCGAATGATTTCCGTCAACTCTGGAGTCTCATCCCTTCGGCCTACACCGCCGGTTACGAAGACGTAAAAACCAAGGGTAGCTTTACCCTTAAAGGTACCGTAGACGGTCCCTTCAACAGCGAAAAGGAGATCTACCCCGCCTTTACCGTCAACACCGAGATCACCAGCGGTAGCGTGCAATACCCCGGCCGCTCCGTCGGCATCACCGGCATCGACGCCAGGGTGGCCGTCAACAGCCCCAGCGCTGACCTTAATAAAATGACGGTCGATATTCCCCGCTTTGATTTCGATCTGGGCGGCGATCCCTTCCGCGGCCGCTTCAAGCTGGCCACGCCGCTCAGCGACCCGCAGGTCGATGCACGCGTGAAGGGTACGCTCGATCTCGACAAGTGGAGCCAGGCCATCCCCCTCGAAGGCATTCGTGAGCTCGGCGGCCGCATCGTGGCCGACATTACCATGGACCGTGTGCGCCAGAGCCTGCTCGACGCCGGCCGCTACGCCGATCTGAACCTGCTGGGCGACGTCAGTCTTTCCAGTTTCGTTTATGTCGCCGATGATCTTCCCGCCGTCCGCATTGCCAGCGCCAGCGCCGACTTTACGCCCCAGGCCATCAACGTCCCCGACTTCGCCGCCACCCTTGGGCGGAGCGACGTTTCTGGTTCCGGCAAGATCAATAACCCCCTCGCCTACTTCAGCTCCGAACAGACCATGCGCGGCAACTTCACCATGCGCTCCAATTTCTTCGATGCCGACGAATGGATGCTCGCCGAAGAGGCCGGTGCCCCCGTCCTCAGCCCCGCTGAGCTCGACAATGCGACCACCGCACCTACACCCGCCAACGGACAAACGACAACCGCCGTCTTCGACCGCTTCGACTTCGACGTGGACGCCGAGATCAAGGAACTCAAGTACGCCACCTACCGCCCCACAGGCCTGAAGGCCGTTGGCAACGTAAAGCCCAACCGGATGGAACTGACCGCCGCCAACGGCACCCTGGGCGAAAGCAGCTTCACCAGCTCGGGCACCGTCACCAACCTGTTCGACTACACCTTCGGCGAGGGTGTACTGGGCGGCGACATTTCCGTTCGCTCCGGCTTCATCGACCTCGCCGACTTTATGACCGAAGAGGCTACCGATAACGTACAACCGACAACCGCCCCTGACAACGGACAACCGACAACCGAAGAAGCGGCAATCCCTATCCCCGACAACATCAAACTGAACATCGACCTCAAGGCCGACCGCATAAAATACGACAACGTGAACCTTAACGACATGATCGGCAAACTGGTGATGCAGGGCGGTCAGGCAGTGATCGAAGACGGTAGCGCCAACCTGCTCGGCGGCCGCATGAATTTTGCCGGTGCCTACGACACTTCCGACCCCGGCGACCCCGGCTTCCGCTTTCACTACGACCTTCAGTCGCTTGATTTCAACCAGGCATTCTCCGTGCTCAATTCCTTTGCGGCCCTGGCCCCGATCGGTAAATTCCTACAGGGCCAGTTCAGCTCCGACCTCATTTTGGAAGGCAAGCTGGGACCCGACCTTTTCCCCAAACTCGGCTCCATCGACGCCAAGGGGCTTTTCCAGACCGCCGAGGCCAGACTGTCCGGCTTCACCCCGGCTCGCAAGATCGGCCAGGCGCTCGACATCGCCCAGCTGAAAGAGAGCACTACCTTCAAAAACTTGAAAACGATCTTCTCCATTGTTGACGGTAAGGTCGCCATCCAGCCCTTTAACCTGAAACTGGCCGGTATTCCGCTGGTCGTACAGGGCACCCACGGGCTGGAGCAGGATATGGACTACAGCATCCGCGCCGCCATTCCGCGCAGCATGATCAAGGGCAACATTGTAACCGGTACGGCTCTAAACGCCCTCGACCAACTGGCCGGCCAGGCGGGCAAGCTGGGTCTCGACATCTCCCCCGGTGACACCCTCAACGTCGACATAAAACTGCTCGGTAACATCTCCGATCCGCAGGTCAAGTTCAACCTGTTGGGCAGTAAGGACGGCAACGGTAACGAAACCGTACAGGATGCCCTGGTCGGTGCCGCCAAGGACCGCGTGAACCAAGAGGTTGAAGACAGAAAGGAGCAGGTCCGCCAGGAAGTAGATACCCGCGTGGCCGACGTGAAGGCCGACGCCCGGCGCCGGATCGACAGCCTCCGCAACGTGGCCGGAGACCAGGCCAGACTGGTGCAGGACAGTATCCGCCGCGCCGCCGACGCACAGGCCGCCAAACTGAAGGAGCAGGCTGCCGCTGAACTGCGCAACCGCCTGAAACTGGACTCCCTGCAAGCGGATTCTTTGCTGAATAAGGTTCCCGGGGCCGACCGGGTGAAGGAGGAACTCGAACGGTTCAACCCGTTCAAGAAAAAGAAGAAAAAGCCGGGCGGCGGACGGTAGTAGAAATCGCTCGCCGGCCGAGCCAAGCTGCGCAAGGCTCGGCCGGCGAGCGGTTTCGGTTCTCAAGACCCACTCGGCCGACGAGTTAACGATGCGACCATAGCCGAACAAAGCTTCCGCGTTTCCTCCAAAGAAATCACGTACGGCGGCATCACGTAAATCCGCGTACCGAAGGGGCGTATCCAGACCCCGCGCTCCACAAAATAGGCCTGGATTTCTGCCACGTCGACCGGTTTGTGAGTTTCGATGACACCGATGGCCCCGAGCACGCGTACATCCCTCACGGCAGGCATTGGGGCGGCGGCGCGCAGGTGCAAAGCAAGCTCTTTAGAGATCGACTCCACCCGTTTTTCCCAGTTGGACGCCAGCAAAAGGTCGATGCTCGCAACGGCAACGGCGCAGGCCAGCGGATTGCCCATGAAGGTGGGTCCGTGCATCAGTACTTTTGCTTCGCCCCGTCCGATCACATCGGCGACGTGATCCGTGCAAAGCGTAGCCGCCAGGCTGAGGTAGCCGCCGGTGAGGGCCTTGCCGAGGCAAAGGATGTCGGGGGTGACTCCGGCGTGTTCGGCGGCGAACATCTTTCCCGTGCGGCCGAATCCCGTGGCGATCTCGTCAAAGATCAACAACAGTCCGTGTTCCGCGCACAGGTCCCTGACGATGAGCAAGTATTCCGGGTTGTAAAAGTGCATCCCGCCGGCCCCCTGTACCACCGGTTCGCAGATGAAGGCGGCGCATTCCCGGGCGTACTTGCGGAACAACGTCTTCAAGACCTTTACGTATACCTCCTGTATTGGTTCCGCGAAGCCGGCCGGCGGACGCGGGGCAAAATGATGTACCGGCAGAAATCCACTGAACAAGCCGTGCATGCCCGTTTCCGGGTCACATACCGACATCGGTCCGGTGGTATCACCGTGGTAACCGCCCCGGAAGGTCAGGAACTTCCCCCGACCGTGCCCGCCACGGGCGTGCTGGTACTGAACGGCCATCTTCATGGCGACCTCGACGGAGACGGAGCCGCTATCGGCCAGAAAAACTTTGTTGAGGCCGGCGGGGGTGATGCCGACCAGTCTTTTGCCCAACTCCACGGCGGGAGAGTGGGTAAAGCCGCCAAACATCACGTGACTCATGCGCTCCAGCTGAAGGCTGACGGCGGCGTTGAGTTCACGTACGTTATAGCCATGAATGGCGCACCACCAGGAAGCCATCCCGTCGGTGAGTTCGCGGCCATCGGCGAGGGTGATGGTACAGCCTTCGGCGCTTGCTACCGGGTAAACCGGCAGGGGCTCCGCCAGAGAGGTGTAGGGGTGCCAGAGGTGGCTGCGGTCGAAAGACAATTGTTCGGGGGTGATGGCGGGCCGGGTTTGGGTTCGGGGCGAAGGTACAGCCGGTTACGGTTACCGCTGATACTCGAAGCTCCACGGGGGTTGAATCAGATGTATTCGTAAACTCCGCCCTATGTCTCGGGGTTAATGTTTGGCGGGGCACCAAGCGACGGGTTTCCGTTTACACACAGCGCAACCATGAAAAAATCCTTCTTCGCCTTTGCGGTCATCTGCCTGATCGCCACCGGTTCTTACCGGATCTTAGCTCAGAACAACGGAGCGTGGCAGTACCACCGGTGCGCCTTCGAAGCCAAAGATTACCGGCCCGGCCATAAACTGTCCCTGGGCAAAAGATCGGCCGGTTTTGATGTCGACCTGACCATCGGCCCGGAAGACTGGTACGACCCTGAAGAACTCGGTCGGGAAGCCAAAGACTGGCTAAAGGCCGCCGGCGTGAGCTACCTCAGCTTCTGGCGACCGGGAACTTACGCTAAGAATCACCTGTCGGCCCTGGTCGGTTTCCGGATGAAGCCGGGCCGCCGATTCGAGGTTTGTGCCTACACCAATGACCTGGAAGGCGGGCATAAAGCGGACGGTATCGTAAGTGCCGCCGTTGGGGATACCGTGCGCATTACGTACCGGTTGGAAGGAAAGACGGCAGAGTATGTACTTATCCATCAGGAAAAAATCATCAAAGTGACGTTTCCCGGTTTTGAGAGTGCCGGAAGACAAGTGAACGTGGGACCGTGGCACGGGGGCAGTGTACCAGCACCGGTGGCAACGGGAATATCGACCCGTTTCCGATGGGTGGAATGATCTCCGGTGGCATTGTCTGCTCCTTTAAACTATTTTTTTGCACCCGCGGTCGCGCCAAAAAGTCGTGTACCGACGCCCCGCTTTTCAACCGCGCGCGGGCCGGGCTGTTTTCGACGCAGGACTTCTCCGTTGATACAAGTGGAGAGATGCTTACTTTTGCCCCTCAAAAAATATCTTCGAAATGAGCAAAGAACCACTGAAAACCGTGATCGTCGGCTCCGGCCCCGCCGGATATACCGCCGCAATTTACGCCGCCCGCGCCAACCTTAGCCCCGTTCTGTACACGGGCAAAGAGCCCGGGGGGCAGTTGATGATCACGACCGACGTCGAGAATTTCCCCGGGTACCCGGACGGCATCATGGGGCCCCAGATGATGGAGGATCTGCGCAAGCAGGCCGAACGTTTTGACACAAAGGTGAACTACGAACTGATCGACAAGGTGGACTTCAGCGGGCCGGTGCATAAGCTCTGGACGGAGAGCGGCGAGGAAATGCACGCCCACACCGTGATTATTTCCACCGGTGCAAGTGCCCGCTGGCTCGGTCTGGAAAGCGAACAGCGCCTGATGAATAACGGCGTGAGCGCTTGCGCGGTCTGCGACGGATTCTTCTACCGCGGTAAGGAAACCGCCATTGTCGGCGCCGGAGACAGCGCCGCCGAGGAAGCTCTTTACCTGAGCAATCTTTGCCCAACCGTGCATATGTTCGTGCGCCGCGACGAGATGCGCGCCTCGAAGATCATGCAGGACCGGGTAAAGAACCAAAAGAACATTAAGATCTACTGGAATACGGAAACGGAAGAAATCCTTGGCGAAGATGCCGTCACCGGCGTTCGCGTTTTCAACAATAAAACGGGCGAAAAAACGGAGATTCCCATCGAGGGCTTTTTCGTGGCCATCGGTCACGTGCCCAACACTGGCATTTTTAAGGACTGGATCGATATGGAGGATACCGGCTACCTGATTCACCAGCCGAACTCTACGAAAACGAACCGTCCCGGCGTATTTGTTTCCGGTGATGCTTCCGACCACGTTTACCGCCAGGCCATCACGGCGGCGGGGACCGGTTGCATGGCGGCCCTGGATGCCGAGCGGTACCTGGGAGAAACGGGGATCATTTAGCAGGATGATCTCCCCGGTCTTCATGGACGGCAAAGAAAACAGCCTCCGTCACTCTTCGGTGACGGAGGCTGTTTTTGTTCGGCAATAACGGCGTTAAGTACTGACGTACCCGCCATATGCCCTACAACCTGGCCATGCTTACCGCTTTTTGCTGGCTTCCAGCGTGTTCATTAGTAGCGAAACGACCGTCATTGGGCCCACCCCACCCGGTACCGGGGTCATGGCCGCAACCTTGTTTTCCAGGTCTGCATAATTCACGTCGCCGCAGAGGCGGTAGCCGCGTTCTTTAGTGGAGTCGGCCACGCGGTTGATCCCCACGTCGATAATAACGGCTCCGTCTTTAACCATATCGGCCGTCACCATTTCGGGAATTCCGATGGCGGCGATGAGGATGTCGGCGCGGCGGGTGTGGAAGGCCAGGTCGGCGGTGCGGCTGTGGCACATCGTCACGGTGGCGTTGCCGGGATCGCCCTTGCGCCCCAGCAGGATCGATATGGGTTTACCTACGATGTTAGAGCGCCCGAGCACCACGACTTCCTTGCCGCTGGTCGGAATCCCGTAACGTTCGAGCATCGTCATGATTCCGTTCGGCGTGGCGGGCAGGTAAGACGGTAGCCCGAGGGTCATCATGCCGATGTTGACGGGGGTGAAGCCGTCGACGTCCTTGCGCGGATCGATGGCCAGATTGACGGCATCCTCGTCGAGGTGATCTGGCAGCGGCAGTTGCACGATGAAGCCGTCGACGTCGGAATCCTCATTCAGTTCGGCTACGATCTCCATCAGTTCGGTCTGGGTCATTTCCGCCGGCCGCCGGATGAGCGTGGAACGAAAACCGATGCGTTCACAACTGCGTACTTTATTGCGGACGTAGACCTGGGAAGCGGGGTCTTCCCCCACCAGGACGGCGGCCAGGTGGGGAATTTTGCCCGCCGCAAGGCGTATGGTATCTACTTCCTGCTTCAATTCTTCTTTAATTGTTGCTGCCAAGCCTTTTCCATCCAATACTTTCATGCTAAATTTCGTTTTGCGCCAAAGATATACCCGGTCGGTCATTATGTCTTACTTTGTAAGCTCTACCATCCGAGAATTGCCCCGGGAAATATCCAAGCACTTAAACGTACGTGCACCTCATACGTCAGACCGGCTTTTCGTCAAATTGTGGGTATTTCACTCCACAGGTTGAGATTTTTTGCCCCTCGTCGTTTTGTCGTTCAAGTGTCCGACACTTTTCGTGGCGGCAACTACCTTTACACCTAACGCTACCGCGCTTTCTTAGCCAGTCGATTTGAGCGGGGGACGCGGGTGCGGTGAATCATCGCTTGATATTTAGATCCATATTAGATGCCAAATTTTTTTTCTCGTTTTCTACCGTTGGTTATCGGCTGCCTCGTGGCTAATTTACTTAACGGCCAGGATGTTGTCCGAATTTCGCAGGGCAGCGCGATGACTTGTGACGCAACTTTTTTCGATTCCGGTGGCCCCAACGGCAACCATACCGGGGCGGGAACCTTTCAGGAGATTACCATCTGCTCGGATATGCCGGGAACGGCCAACTCACAGATCAGGGTGTCGTTCCAGTCTTTCGTCATTGACGGGGTAATGACCATTCATGACGGGCCGAATACCATGGCACCGGTCTATGCCTCCATCGACTCCGACGTAGAGGATCGCCGCTTCAACGGGCCGTTCGTGGTGCAGGCCAGAGCCGGTAATACCTCCGGATGCCTCACGTTTGTTTTTGAAAGCCGGGGCACGGCCGTTGGTTGGGCGGGAACCGTGGGTTGTGAAAGAAGATGCCAGGAGGTCATCGCAGAACTGGTTACCACCACCCCGGCCGCCCAACCCGACGCCGCCGGATACATCGACGTTTGCCCCGGCGACGAGATCACCTTCACCGGACGCGGCAACTATACGGAAACAGGAATTCCCGGAGCTTATCCGCAACAGGATGCTTTATCCGTTTTTACCTGGAACTTTCAGGACGGGACGGTACTTTCCGGGCGGGGGCTCACCACGGTTTCTCACGCGTTCGAAAATCCCGGCGGCTACATTATACAGCTCGATATTGAAGACGAAGAAGGTTGCAACAACCTTAACCGGATCAGCCAGCGGGTACGCGTAGCCCCACCGCCCGTATTCATGCCCCCTTCCAATTTGCCTGAATCCATCTGTACCGGCGAGTCGGTAACCCTGACCGTCGGCCGGGAAGAGAGCACCTTCGACGTCAACTTCAATCCTACCCCGATCGAATTTTCCTTCGTGACCAGTCAAACATTCAGCGAGCTGACGGAACTGCCGGACAATACGATCGACATATTCAGTAGTCCCCTTGAATTCACCAACTTCTTGCCCGGTCAGCTGCTCGGCCAGTCGAGTGACCTGGTAAAGATCTGCGCCTCCATGGAGCACAGCTACCTGGGCGATCTCGATATCTGGATCACCTGCCCGGACGGGAGCCGGGTGGACTTGCACCGCTATAACGCAAACGACGACGTGCAACGCCAGTTGCTCGGTCAGGGCGACCAGTTCACCATCACCCCCGACCCTCCGGGAACGTACTGCTGGACGGCCACCGCACCGCGCACCATGGCCCGGCACATCTCCCGGTTCAACCTTGGCGATAACGTGACTATGCCGGAGATTGACTACGCCCCCGAGGAAAGCTTAGATGCTTTTGTCGGCTGCCCCCTGAATGGTGAGTGGACCATGAACATCAGAGACAACCTCAGCAACGACAACGGCTTCATTTATGAATGGTCCATTGAATTCGCCAGTAGCCTTTATCCCGAGCAGGAAACTTTTGTGGTAGCGGTGGATAACTTCATGTTCGAGGACTTTAACAATTTCTCGTTTTACGGGAGGGACAGCGCCATCTTCAGCCCCCCGAACCCCGGGCCAAATGTCATCAAGATCATTTCGACCGATGACTACGGGTGTATCTACGACACCAGCGTAGTGATCCAGGTACTTCCTCCCTACTCCTCCGAATGCTTCAATTGCGAACCATTGCTGTCGCGTACCCAGCTGGATACGTCGATCTGCCAGGGAGAAGAGTTTCAGCCAAATCTTTCCGGCGGAATTGAAACAGACACTTTGATCACTTTTGAATCGTTCGTACAGGCTCCGTTCAGCAACGCCCTTTACCCCAACGCCGCCGCCCAGTTTGAGAACGTGATCACCATCGAAGATTTTCTACCCGCCCGCCTGGTCGATCCGTTGACCGATCTGGAAAGTGTCTGCGTCAGCCTCGAAAACAACGGTGATCTCGACGACATCACCATTCAGGTGATGTCGCCCAACGGCCGTACCCTGACCCTGCTCGAAAATTTTGGCAGCACCGGCGAAGATCTGGTGCAAACGTGCTTCAGCCCTACCTCCACCGACGCCATGAGTACCGGCACCGCCCCGTACACCGGCACGTTCCAGTCTTCCGACGGTAACTGGTCGACCTTCAACAATGTCCGCATTAACGGCGACTGGAAGCTGGTGGCCTTCGACGATCAGGGCAACGACCTGGGTGAACTTGTCAGTTGGTCCGTCACGCTGCGTTACGATCGGGAGTTCACCTACGCCTGGACGCCCGACGACGGAAGTTTTTCCTGCACCGACTGCCCCAACCCGACGATTACGCCCGTGGCGGCCGGTACTTATACCCTCGATGTGATGACCGCCGCCGGCTGTACCGCTCAGGCAATGGTCAACGTTACCTTCAATATTCTCGACATCACAGTAACCGAAACCCTTACTAACCCGAATTGCCCGGGTACGACGACGGGAGCGATCGACCTGGACGTTACCGGCTCCGACCCGAGTTACAATTATACCTGGTCTGACGGTGGCCCGGCTACCCAGGACCGGGCCAACCTGCCGGCCGGCATGTACACCGTATCCGTCTCCGACGCTAACGGCTGTGAAGAGACATTCGACTACGAACTTGTAGAACGCGCGCCCCTGCAGGTAACGATCGATGACGTGGTGGATGCTACCTGTTTTAACGCTACTAACGGAGAGATTCGGGTGACCACCAGCGGCGGCACGCCACCGTACACTTTTCTTTGGAACGATTCCAACGCCCAGAATGAGGAGGACGCCGGCTCTTTATCAGGCGGCACTTACGAACTGTTGGTTACCGATGCGGCGAATTGTGCCCTGACCTTTACCGCAACGGTCAACCAACCCGACGAACTTGAGGTCACCTTCCGCACCGGCATCATCGCTTGCCGTGGAGGTACGGACGGATACGCCGTCGCCGTAGCTACCGGGGGTAACGGAGACTATACGTATGACTGGCAGACGGGGTCCGACCAGGACAGCATCTTTGGCCTTGGTGCCGGCAGCTATGATGTGATCGTTACCGACCGGCTCAACTGCACGACAACGGCAACCGTCAACCTTACCGAGCCGGCCGTTTCCCTGACGGCCACCGTGGTACAGGACGAGCAGGGATGCTTCAACGCCTTCGCCAATGCCGCGACCGTAACGCCCTCCGGCGGTAGTCCCGGGTATACTTTTCTCTGGAGCAACGGCGAGACCGTTCAGACGGCCACAGCCCTTCCCGCCGGTGAGAATACCGTAGCGGTGACCGACGATAACGGTTGTACGCAGATATTTATGATCATGCTGCAGGAGCTTCCAGAGCTTACCGTGAACGTGATTGCTACTGTACCTACTTGCAACGACCGTGCCGACGGACGCCTCGGGGCGGTCCCTACCGGTGGCGCGGGTACGATTGCCACCGACTACACCTACGCCTGGTCTAACAACCGCACCGAAGTGGCAATTCTTGACCTGCCCGGCAATCTTAACTACCGGGTTACCGTAACCGGGCCCAGGGGATGTACGGGAATTGGTGAACGCTTCCTGAATTCCCCTCCCCCGATCACCTTCGGAGTTGACGAAACTCCGGTCAATTGTTTCGGGGAGTCGAACGGAGGTTTATCGATCGTTAATATCGACGGGCCAAACCCCGGCAACTTCGCTCTCCAGTGGAGTGCCGAGGCCAACGGAGCCATCACCCCGGTAATAAGCGGGCTTCCGGCCGGTACCGCTTACGGCCTGCGCATTACCGATGCCATCGGCTGTACGATTGACACCACCCTACGGATAACCGAGCCCCCCGCCGTAGTTACCGCTCTAAACCAGGTGGACGTAAGTTGTTTTGGAGAAACTGACGGCCGCATTACCGCCACCGGATCAGGCGGGGTGGGCGGATTCCGGTACGAATGGAATACGGGCAGCACGCAAAACCAGATCGCGGCCCTTCCCTCCGGCACCTACATCGTCACCCTTTCCGACGCAAACGGGTGTGAGGACATCAATACCGTTGAGGTTGTTCAGCCCGACGCCGTCACCATCATGGCCACAGGTACGGCCGCAATTTGTCAGGGGGAGGCAACCGGGATGGTCGATGTGATCGGGGGCGGTGGCCGGCCGCCATATCTCTACGGTCTGGAAGGTCAGGGACTAACCCGCAATCCGACCTTCATCGGCTTACGCCAGGGAGATTACGTAGCTCTGGTACGCGACAGTGCCGGATGTCAGATCAGCCTTCCGGTCGTAGTTGGCGACGGGCCGGTCTTCAGCCTTGAACTGCCCGAGGATCGGGACATCGTATTCGGTGACAGCCTGACGCTCGAATCGGAAATTACCGGTGGTATCGGCACGATCACCTACCGCTGGATCGGTTCTTACGGCGGCACCCTGAGCTGTACCGACTGCCCCGAGCCCCTCGCCAAGCCGGAATATGAGATCGATTACACGCTGCTGGTCAGCGACGGAAACGGATGTTCCGACGAGCAGCGTATCCGGGTCAGTGTAGCTAAGATCCGGGAGGTCCGGGTGCCGACCGGGTTTACGCCCAACGGCGATTTTATGAACGACCGGCTGATCGTTCACGGCCGACCGGGCACGCTGGTCAAAAATTTCACCGTTTTCGACCGTTGGGCGAACGTGCTGTACGAAGCCAACGACTTCGCTGTAAACGACGTCGACAGCGGCTGGGACGGGAAGAGCCGTGACCGGGAGGTCAATGCCGGTGTCTATTTTTACAAACTCGTGGTGGAATACGACGACGGATCGAACGAGACGCTGGCGGGGGAAACGACCCTCATTCGTTAGCCTTCACGTTGACGGGGTGCGAAACCACGATCAGAGATCTTCCGGTACGCCGAGTTCAAACCGATAGAATACTTATATACATGACCAAAGATTTTTACCCCGGCAACGTGTACCGTGCCCTGCTCATCTGCTGCTTGCTGCTGCTTCCATTTTTGGCGCGAACGCAGGATGCAAGGTACAGTAACATGGCGGCATCTCCGCAGCTGATTAACCCCGCCATGACCGGACTGATGAACGGGCAACTGAGGTTTACGGCCAACTACCGCGATTTATACTCCAGCCGTCTGGGTCAGGAGGGTTTTTCGAGTGTTGGAGCCGGACTGGAGTTTCGGCGACCGGCCGGCAACGGCAATTTTTTTGGTCTGGGTCTGCAACTTCAGCAAGACGAGGCCGGGGCCAGTGATTTCAAGCGCAACCAGGGGCTGCTCAGTTTCAGCTACCAGCAAGATCTCGGGCGCCTGAACGGACGCGGTACGGGGCACTTTCTTTCCGGTGGCGCGCAGTTTGGCGTAGCTTCCCGGGGGCTGGATCTGAACAAGGTCTGGTTTTCCAACCAGTATTTCTTTGACGACAACACCCGGGAGGCTTACCTCGATACGGACCTACCGACCGGAGAGGGTGTTTCGGGCAACGGCAACAGCCTGTACCTGGACGCCAACGTCGGGCTGGGGTGGTTCGCCAACTTCGGGGACCGAATGGGCGCGTACGTCGGTGCGGCGGCCTATCACCTGACCAAGCCGGACGTATCTCCGATAAACGGCAACGATGACCTGCTCGACCAGCGTTTTGTCGTTCATGGTGGTGGAGAGCTTCCATTGGGGTCGGGAGACATGAGCCTGCTGCCCGCTTTCCGGTACATGACCCAAGGGCCGGCCTACGAACTACTGATCGGTTCTAACGTGCGTTACACCCAGCGGCAGTGGCGCGAGGTGGCCCTGCGCGCCGGACTTTTCACCCAGGTAAGCAACCAACTCTCCGACAGCCCGGGGCTAAACGCGCTGATCGTATCCGTCGGTCTGGAAACAGAGAGGCTTCAGTTCGGACTCAGTTACGATATTTCGGCCGGGGAAGTCGGGGCGATCACCAACAGCCGGGGCGGCTGGGAGATCGGGTTGATCTACGTACAGCCGGCAAAATACCGGGATAAGGTCATTTGCCCGAAGTTTTAAGGTTACGGGCTGATATTCTAAGTCGTGTCATGGCAATAGTGATCTGACGGAAGTTAAAGTGAGGCTCTTACGGTAAAAACCCGCCTTTCCGAAGTGATTTTACCCTGCACCCGCGCTCCGTCGCCCAAAGAAATTTGATAATACCCGCACCTGGAATAAGAATATGGTTGCTCACCCCGGCTTGCCTGATCAATGGTAGTATATTTGCATTTCGTACGCTTTTGCCCTTGATATTTATACCTCTTTTTATCAATCCTTGACTTTTGTGGTCAAGCTTCGTCTTGTATTTAGTCCCTGGTCAGCCCCAACACGTGAACATGTATAATTCCTCCTTGCATTTAACCCTTTTCCTGTTGCTTACGAGCATCCGGGTATCAGGTCAGGCCGTAGAACTGATGGTGCTGGACCGACCGACCACCCACAACATTGAACTGGTGGGACAGGACGAGGTGGAGGTGAGATTGAAGGGTTTACTGCCCGGTGAAACGTTCGATCTTTACCTGCAGCAAGACCCTACCTACCCCGCTGTTGTTTACACACACGTTCCGGAAATCGTTGATGAATTCGGCACCATCTGGATGACGGGGAAATCAGACGGCAAACCGCTCGTTTTTTGTCTGGACGTACTTGCCAAAAACCTGAAAGCCATCGATTTGCTGGTGATCAAAAATCAAAAAGAGAACGCTTCCGGTTTAAATAAAGTCAACGAGAGTGTAATCGAAGTAGAGGCCAATAAAGACTTGGACTTCATGCTTAACAATTTGTTTCGCAAAGACACCTGTTTTGCACTTTTCCCGGGAAGTATACGGAGCAACCCCCGAAACATAAATTTAAATCGGCCCACTTCACAAACCGGTATTTTCCGTAACGGGTTCCCGACCGTTGGTATTGATTCCGGCATTATTATTTCTACCGGTTTTATCGAGTCCGCTCCGGGACCCAATAATTTTGCAAATTCTCAGCAGGGCTTTATTGATTTTGACCCGATGAATGAGTTTTATCCGGAGTTTGAAAGTCTGCTTCCTCCGGGAGAATTAATGCATGATGTAGTGGTATTGGAATTTGACTTCATCCCCACGACCGATACGATCAGTTTTAACTACGTCTTTTTTTCCGAGGAATATTGTCAGATCAACACACTCGATGCCTTCGGATTCCTGCTTAGTGGCCCGTTGGGTAACGACGTCAATATTGCCCGGTTACCGGTAAGCGGCGACATCGTATCTCCCTCCACCCTCAACCCTTCGTCTCCTGACTCGGCGTTCTTCCGGCATAATACCACCTCGGATTTTGATCATCCGTGCTATGATTTCCCCCCGCCGCCCGAACGATTTGCCGGCATCGCTTATGATGGCTTCAGCGTACCGTTGACCGCCACGGGCAGGGTTGTGCCCTGTGCCCGGCATACCCTGAAAATGGTTGTGCTCGACGGGGAGGACTTTCTATCCGACAGCGGGGTTATGCTGGAGGCGGGTTCTTTCCTGGCCGGTCTGGTGAACAAGCCGGAGCCGAATACGACGGCCGAGGTCTCCGGACTTACGCCCGTGGAGGGCTGCGACTCGGCGACCATCACTTTTTCCCGCCGCACCCTTACTCCGGCAGCACTCAGCGAGCCTTTGTTTGTAAAGTACAATGTCATCCCTTTCTCCGTCACCGGATCCATCGGAGCGGCGACGCGTGGCGTAACGGGGGCAAGTGCCGACTCTGCGGACTACATCCTACCGGAGTCTCCCTTCGTTATTCCGGTGGGAGATACCACCGGAACGCTGTCCATTCCAATTCTGCTGGATGCTGACGAAAACGAGGGCATCGAAGCCTTCATCGTCCGCTATGACGGCACTTGTGACTGTACGGAGAACGCCGACACCTTTTACATCCGTGACAATGCGGCTTTTACCGTCGAACTCGGACCGGACCGGACCGCCTGTGCCGGCGAACCGCTTGTAATAACGGCAATGGACGATGGGAGCAGCGGTAATCTAACCTACCTGTGGCCCGATCCCACCATCGGAGACACCAACATGATCACTTACATATCCACCGGACGGGACACCACCATCGTCCTGACGGTTATGAATGACTGTGGACTGACAAGCACCGACAGCGTCACCATCAGCGCACCGAACATAACGGCCGACGTAGACGGGTTCTACTCTTTGTGTTCCGATCCCATTGCCATGGTAAATCTTGTGGTAGGAGGTACTCCGTCTGCCTTCTACGACATCGTCGTCCGGGTAGACTCGAACGGGGTGGTCACGGATACCCCCCTGCGGATTTTAGGCGATACCATTTTTGAATTTACCCGTTCCGCCGACTTCAGCGTCCTATCCGTCACCAATGACGGTGGTTGTTCGGGTTCGGGAGGAAATAATATAGCCCGCATTCGTTCCGCCTTCCCGACCGATACCTCGCGGGTGATACAACCCAGCTGCGACCAGGCGAATGGTTCCATCGACGTGCTGCTCCTGGACGGTAACGCGAATTTCGACTTCCGCTGGCTCGATGGCTCCGGCTCCGTGGCCAGCAGCCGTACCGGCCTCGTTGCCGGGATGTACGCGGTGGAAATTACCCCGACCTTCGATATGAACTGTCCGGATACGCTGCAGTTCGATCTGCTCGGAACGCCGCTCTTACGGATCAATGAGATCAGGACATTCATCGATGGTGTTCAACGAACGCCCAGTTGCCCCGGAGAAACCGTGCAGCTTGCGCCGATCGTGAGCGGCGGAACGCCCCCGTACGTTTTCAGCTGGCCCGACAGTATGAGCACCGACAGTATCCTTACCGTCACTTCCAGCTTCGGACGCACCGTTTATCCCGTTAGCGTAACCGATGCCTGCGGCGAGATTGCGGAATTCGACGCCATAACGGAATTGTCCGATTTCAGCGTTGAGCTTGGTGGTCGTTACTCCCTTTGCGATGCTAACCGGGTCGCCGTGCCCATCATCACCCGCGGTGCACCGGGTACGTATACCGTTGAGATAAGAATTGACTCCGCCGGCTTCAGCACTACCCGCTTCCTGCTTCGATCGCCGGGGAGCAGTAGTCTTTTCTTCAATTACGCCGCTACCATCACCGCGGTGGGGATCACCAACGCCGGTATGTGCGTGGGCGACACCATTTCCGGGGTGGCAACGGTCGTTGACCCCCAGCTTCGTTTTAATGCGGACGTTACCGATGTCCGCTGCAACGGGGAATCCACGGGAAGCATCTCCCTGACCGACGCCGGCAACGTACCGGTAATTTTCGTCTGGGGAGACATCGGCCCGGGCTCCGCGGTCAGAACGGGGTTACCCGCCGCGACGTATGATCTTCGCATACAGGACTCCGCCGACGTAAGCTGTTTCCGGGACACCAGCATCGTACTGGTGGAACCATCCGTGCTGGCCGTGACCCTGGACGCGGGAACCGCCCTGTGCACGAATGAAAATGATACGCTTGCTCCACGGGTCACCGGAGGCACCCTACCCTATCAGTTCAGCTGGCCGGACAGTTTGCGTTCCGATAGTTTGCTGGCCATCGTGACCCGACCGGGAATGACCGAATACCGCGTGGTTGTGACGGACGGTTGCGGGGATTCCCAAACGGCGACCATCTTATACGACCTTCCTGACGTGAGTGCCTCCATCAGTGGCACCTTCAACGTCTGTAATTCTCCGACCGCAAGCGTCCCGCTCCTGCTTTCGGGCAGCTCGGCCTACACAGTTCTTATCCGTGAAAACGGAATCGAGCGGGTACTTAATCTGACGGCTGGTACCGATCTGGTTTACTCCGAGGCGACGACCATTAAACTCGTCAGCGTTGCGGGTGCGGATATGTGCGCGGGCGTCATAGTTCTGGACAGCGCCACGGTACTCGATGATAATTATCTGGTAGTTGGAAACGAAGCCAACGTAACGTGCCTGAACGGTGCGGACGGCAGCCTGGACCTTGTTGTAAACGACGATTCGGAGGCATATACCTACGTTTGGGATACCCCCGGGCTTTCCGGACCCAACCCGACCGGATTGGTGGCCGGTACGTACGCCGTGACCATTACCGATACCCTTCCAAGTGCATGTTCTTTCGACACCACATTCATCATCAGTGAGCCGACAATGCTGTTGCTGGACGCGGCGACCAGCCCGGTAATGTGTCCGGGAGAAACCATTGAACTAATCCCGATTGTCAGTGGCGGAACCGCGCCCTACGTATACGACTGGGACAACGGTACCTCCATCGACAGCGCCTACGTGATCACAACGGAAGTGGGAACAACCCGCTATCCGCTGGTGGTTACTGATTTTTGCGGATTGAGTGTACGGGACACCATTACCATTATTCTGAATAATCTCCGGGCGGAAGTGAGCGGTACTTATTCCGTTTGCAATTCGCCCAATGTTGCGCAGGTGCCCGTCACCTTCACCGGTTCCGGCCCCTACACTTTCGTAGTGAATGAAAACGGAACGGAACGGACCTTATTTGCCACCGGCGATACCATGCTTAACTATACGGAGGCAACGGAAGTTCAGCTAATTTCCGTGACGGACGGTGATAACTGCCCAGGGGTTGCCGGCGGCATCGCCAACGTGACCGACGCGGTTTTCAACGTAGCGGTACAGTTACAGAACGTTCAGTGTAAGAATGACGATAACGGCTCCATCAGCGTATCCGTCAACGGAAACAACATCGCCTACACCTTTGGCTGGGATCGGCCCGGATTATCCGGACCGGACATCACCGGATTGCGGGGAGGAGTTTATAATTTAACCGTTACCGACCTTACCTCTTTTGCCTGTACCTGGGATACGACTTTTACCGTGCTCGAACCCGCCTCGGAGATTTTGTTGAGTCGGGACAGCGCGCGCGACGAAACCTGCAACAGCCTGGCCTTTGGCTCAGCGGTGTACACCGGTGGAACCGGACAACTCAATTACGAATGGAACAATGGCACCAACGGAAATATACTGGGTGAGGTTCCCGCAGGACTGTACACGCTTTCCGTCACCGACGATAACGACTGTGAAGTTACTCAGGTTTTTAATCTGCAGGACCGCCGTACCGAAATACAGGCGAGTATACAGGCGTCGGATATTGCACTGAGTTGCGACGTTGCACAACTTACCCTGAGCGCCGCCCAGCTGAACACCCAGGTGATCACGTACTCCTGGCGAGATCAGGCCGACAACGAGATCGGTACGGCCCGGGGAACCGAGATCACGTCTCCCGGGCGCTACTTCGTCACCCTCACCAACCAGGCCAACGGTTGCAGCGCCACTGACTCCATAGACATCGTCAGTGAAGACGACTCTCCGCTAGTATTGATACCCGACGAGTTTGCCATTACTTGCAATGACGATACAGTCGATCTTACGGCTGAAGTACCGGATTCTATCGGTAGGTTCGCGTACGAATGGCGATTAAACGGAGTTTTACTGGACAGCAGCGCCATACTTTCGAACGTCTCTATTCTGGGCACTTACGAGCTTACCGTTACCCGGGAAGACAACGGTTGTTTCACTGTAGTAACCACCGAGGTTGTAATTGACCGGGAAGACCCGGACGTTCGGCTCGATGCTCCGGTCGTCACGTCGAACTGCCGGAACCCGGAAGTAAGTATCGGTGTAGCGGCCGCAGGACCTTACGCTTATGAATGGAGCACCACTGACGGTAACATCACCGGTTCTTCCGCTGCTAACCGGACGACCGCCGACCAGCCCGGATTATACACCGTCATCCTGACCGATACGCTCAATGGCTGTACTTCCATGGCTTCCGTCACCGTGACCAACGAGGGAGTTACCCTGACTCCCGACGCTGGTCCTGACCAGACGCTGATCTGTAGCGGCGGCGGCACGGTTCTTGCCGGGCGATTATCCTCCGCGCCTACCGGTTTTAAGGTACGCTGGTTTGCCCCCGACGGCAGTACGATCGGTAACAATCTGCAAGTTTCGACGCTGGACTTCGGACCGCACGTACTGGAAGCTGTTCACCCCACATCGGGATGCAGTAGCTTCGATACCGTGATGGTTATTTCAGAAGCTCCGTCTGCCGTTACCTACAGCCTGCAGCAGCCGCCCTGTCCGGAAGTGGGAGGTCGTCTGTTCGTTAATGAAGTAACTGGACTTAACGGACCATTCTCCTACTCCAGCCCGACCGGAAGCCCGGAGCCGTTCGGCACGGGCTTGCGGGAACTGCGCATAGGCACGAACGTGCTGATTGTTACCGACCAACTCGGCTGCGAATTACGCGACACCTTCGAGATCTTTCCCGGCGAAACCCTGGAGGGTGAAGCGGAAGACGTGGTGATCAGGACGGGCGATGAAGCCGTGCTTGGCATCACGACCAACCGCAACGACGGCCAGATCGCCTCCTGGCGGTGGCGTAATCTAAGCGACTCCCTGGCGTGTCTCAACTGTCCTGACCCGCGGGTGTCTCCGCTGGAGTCTTTCGTCGCCGAAGTAACCGTTATGGACAGCAACGGCTGTGTGCTCATTCTGCAGCAGAACGTAATCGTGGAAGAAGAAGACCTGATCTATATGCCTTCCGGTTTTAGTCCTAATGGTGACGGGGTAAACGATATTTTCACCGTGTTCGGCGACCGTGAACTCGTTAATGGCGTAAATTTCTTCCGCGTCTTTGATCGCTGGGGCAACCTGGTTTTCACCCGGGAAAACTTCCAGGTCAACGATCCTCTTTCCGGTTGGACCGGCGAGGGCCCTGACGGGCAAATTTCGCAAAGCGGCGTGTACATTTATAGCGTTTCTTATAATCGCTGGGACGGCGAAGCGGAGGTAGTGCAGGGAGACGTGACGCTGGTCGAATAATCGCATTATCGGCAAAGGGCTTACCGCAGAGTCCGTTTTTGACGAGCGCTTACTATCTTCGCGGGCAAAACCAGCCAGTCCCATGTCCGCAGCGATTCGAGTACTACTTTTTTTGGCCCTTTGCGGCGGTTTGTTCCATTGTCGGGGAGAACAACCCGGCCAGGGAAAAGAAGAGATCGTCGCCAGGGAGATCTCCGGGGGGGATACTTCCAGCCGGACGATGAGGCTCGACTATATTGATCTGAAGCTGCCGGAACGTCATTACCTTGTTTTCCGTCAGGAACTTTCCTTCCAGGACATAAACGGTTTTATCGGCATGGAAAGCGAAGCGCTGACTACGACCGCTACGAAGTCCGGGGTGGTGGCAACCGGTCCGTTGTCCCTGCTAACGTACGAGTGGGACACCGAACGCGGTTGGGGCGACTTGGCAGTTGCCCTTCCCGTGGCCGCCGGCACCCGACTTCCGCCCTACGTCACGATCACGCTACCGGAGGGTGAGGCCATTGCCCTAGAATGGACGGGAACCTACGATCGGACCACCGCGATGCACCTGAGCCTGGATCAGGAACTGAAGCGCAGAAATCTTAAACCGGTCAATCCCAGCGTCGAGGAATACCTAATCGGACCGCTACAGGTTTCTGATCCCCACGAATTCAAAACCCGAATCGTTTACGCTTACGCAACTCCCGCTCAATGACCCGCACCGAACTATTCCGGCAGATCGAGCAGAAGCAAAGCTTCCTTTGTATCGGCCTCGATTCCGACCCGAAGAAGATGCCCGCTCACCTCAACGGTGACGTACTGTCTTTTAATAAAGCCGTCATCGATGCAACCCGCGATCTGTGCGTCGCCTATAAACCCAACACGGCTTTCTACGAAGCCCTCGGTCTGAACGGGATGCGTATCCTGCGCGACACCATCGCGTACATTGGAGACGGGCACTTCATCATTGCCGACGCCAAGCGGGGCGACATCGGCAATACCAGCCGCTACTACGCCAGCTTTGCCTTCGATACCCTCGGGGCCGATGCCATCACGGTTGCGCCTTACATGGGCGCGGACTCGGTGGAGCCTTTTCTGGAGTACGACGGAAAATGGACCATCCTCCTGGCCCTCACCAGTAACCGGGGCAGCCAGGATTTTCAGACTGCAAGCCAGGATTCGGGTGGCCCGCTTTACGCCAAAGTGATGCAGCGCGCCGCGGAATGGGGTACCCCCGATCAGCTTATGTACGTCTGTGGTGCCACCAAAGCCGAGAAGTTTGCGGAGTTACGGCGGCTCACGCCGGATCATTTTTTCCTCGTCCCGGGCATCGGTGCCCAGGGGGGAGACTTGGAGGGCGTCTGTAAACACGGCATGAACGATCACTGCGGCTTGTTGATCAACAGCAGCCGGGGAATCCTGTACGCCGGTAGCGGAGAGGACTTTGCCGCCGCCGCCCGCGCCTCGGCCAGATCTCTTCAGGAAAAAATGGCCGCCGCATTAAAAAAATATCTTCCTTAAAGTTTTAGGATTGCCCGCAACTAATTACCTTTGCGGCGCTTTAATATTAAGCACACACGCAACAGGGTCAAAACCACTTTACACGGTGATTGTAGCTCAGTTGGTTAGAGCGCCGGATTGTGATTCCGGAGGTCGCCGGTTCGAGACCGGTCTTTCACCCTTACCTGGGTATTTGTTTCGGCGGATATTACAGGACTAACCGATCCAGTTGTATAACCCCGGTAAGCTTTGCTTGCCGGGGTTTCTCGATTTTAAGCGGACGCAACTTACGCGTGATTAAGCAAAAGCGGACCACCTACGGCGTTTGGCACAAAGGCGAGTACGTAATTTAAACAGCACAGCGGTGCGTTACGATCACGAGCTTTTAGTTTCACGATCACCCGCATTAGAACGTTGAGGCGAGGTACCCGATCGTCAGGTGGAAAGATCGGAGAACCTTTTACTTCCCTCCCGAATCTGATGTCGGTCGTACGGCTACCTGGGCGAAAGTCAGTTTTTTAATGCAGATATCCTGAAAGTTAGTTTTGCGTCCGGTAGCGGCGGTTACGCCCCAGAAAACGGTGGAGTTGCCTTCGAATATTTCCTTTACGATATCGGCTTCCAGTACGGCGCGTTCTTTACCGTCCAGCTGAATGGTAAGCCTTTTTTCCAGGGGGTCCCAGTTTACCCAGAGCAGGTGCTTACGACCGTCTTCTAGATTGGGTACGGCAACGGGACCAACGACACTGGCGAAGTGATGCGGCTGACCGTTGATGTTGATGGCTACGTGATCCTGTGGGGGATCGCCGAGATGGTAGTTCTGATAAGTATCGAATTCAATACCCAAAGACGGATACAGACCGGCAAAACCCATGCCTTCTCCACGGTATCCGGTGCGCATACTCGGGTGGAAAATGAAGCCGACCCCGTCGGCTCCAAGTTCATCGTTCTTGCCCAGTACCAGACAAACGGTCAGCTCGAAGGGCTGGTCCAGATCGATTGCTTTCTCGTACCACGCCGAACCACTAAGGAACTGTACGTCGTCGGTCAGGCGAATACATTCGTCGTTTAGAATTCGGGCGCTACCACCCAGTTTAAAGTCCTGAACGCTGGTTTGGGCGCGGCCGCCGGTGCAGAGAAGGGTCAGGAGAAGGAAGGTCAGGGAGCAACGAATGGTCATCGGCGGGAGAGTTTCGGTTGCTGAGGTAACGTTGTGCGCGCGATTTGGTTACGTTAAGGGTGAGGCTGATTGAGTTATCTGATCGCCTCTTACCCGGAACGCATAATTTTCCGGGTAGCGGACGGAGAAGGCTACCGTTTCGGTTTAATGCCGAGCCGCAGAGAGACGATGTGGCTGTAGGTGCTCCGCCCGTCGTCATCCCCCAGGTCGGTGTAGGCGTAGTCGACGTTGAGCTGGCCGACCTTGAGACCGAGTCCGATGCTGGGGCGGGAGTTGAGCCGTTCCACCTGGTCGAAATCCTGGATGCGCTGGAGTTGAGATACTCCGGCGCGAACGAAGATGAAGTCGACGTAGGCCGCTTCCAGGCCGAGGGCGGGATCGAGGCTGACGGGATCGGCGGAGACGAGGGTATTGCGTTTACCGTCGGTAGTAGCGATGAGGTCGAGCTCGGCGGTGAGGTCGATCTTATCCGTGATGCCGAAGGTGCGGCTGGCGGCCAGGATGAAGGTTGGCAGAGTGGTTTCGACGCTGTTGAGGATGGTTTCGTTTCCGGTGACGTCCAGCACCTCTTTTTCGGCATCGGAAAAATTGATCTCCCAGGCGTTGAAGGTGGTGGTGATGTCGCGGGCCAGCAGGGCGAAGGTCCAGTCTTTGCGGTCGAGCTGGGCACCGAGGTCGAGGCCGAAGCCCCAGCTGTTGGCGAACTCACCGATGACGCGGCGGACGACCTTGACGTTACCACCTATGCGAATGGCACCGTTGGGTTTGGGGTAGGCACGGGCGTACGTACCCAGGAAGGCGTAGTCGGCCGCGGAGAATTCGGTGACGTTATCGAAGTTGATGGTACCGTCGGCCTCGTAGAGGGAGAGGGTGTTGGGGATGTTGTCGATGCCGAAGCGGATGAGGCTGAAGGCGAGGCGCTGGTTCTTATTGGCCAGCGGCAGGGTGAAGCCGAGGTAATCATAGTTGCCCACACCGCCGAACCACTCGGCGTGCATCGCTCCGATCTCCAGTCCGGCGTCGGGATCGAGTGCGGCCAGTCCGGCGGGATTCCAGGCGGTGGCGTAGATGTCTTGCTGGCTGGCCACGACGGCGGTCCCCATGGCGTGGGCCCGAGCCCCGACCCCGATGGTGAGGAATTCATTGCTGTACTTTTGAGCATACATTGCATCCTGCGTTCCCGCCAGAAAAACGACAAAGCAGCAAAGTTGAAAAAAGGAGCGGGTCATACTATTCGATCGGGTCATGGGGAAGTAACGTGAAGTTGGCGGTGCGCGTCTACCGCCCGGCGAAATATTGATACCTTGGGCGCAAGTTTTGTTAACCGGCGACAAAAAGAGCTTGGATAAATATGACGGAGGCCATCGTGGCGCTGCGCGGCGCTAATATCCGACAAGGAAACCGCAACGTACTGGAAAAAGTGGAACTGCGCATTGCGCCCGGTGAATTCGTGTACCTGGTGGGGAAAACCGGAGCGGGGAAATCCAGCCTGCTGAAGACGCTATACGCCGCTTTGCCGCTGGGTGGCGGAAGCGGAACGGTAGCCGGATACGACCTTAGAAAGCTCAGCCGGAAAACCATTCCCGGGCTGCGTCGCCGGCTCGGCATCGTTTTCCAGGATTTTAATCTGCTGACGGACCGCAGCGTGGAGGAAAACCTGCGTTTCGTGCTCCGGGCAACCGGATGGAAAAAAGACGCCGCAACGGACAGGCGGATCGATGAGGTACTCGAAGAGGTCGGCCTGGCCGATCGCCGCCGCTCGATGCCCCACACGCTGAGTGGCGGTGAACGGCAACGCGTCGCTTTCGCCCGTGCGCTGCTGAACAAACCCGCCCTGCTCATCGCCGACGAGGTGACCGGTAACCTCGACCCCGAAACAAGCACGGACGTACTGGAACTGATGCGAAAACTCGGACGGGAACACGGAACGGCGGTGATCTTCGCCACGCACGACTACCGGCTGCTGGACACGTTTCAGGCGCGGGTGGTGCGGTGTGACAACGGGCGGGTGTTCAACGCAGAAGGGTGAAAACGATATCCGGTGGGCATACGATGAACTGCACGACTGCCCGTAAGTCTCTCCCCTAACGCAACGCATGACGGTAAATACCGCACGTCAAAAAGGAACCTTGGGTTCAACGGCTGATCGAAAAATAAGTGCGAAGAGTCTCAGTCTAAAACGCGACTAGCACCGGGAAGCTCCACGACAACGGAAATCATCCCCGACCATAATAAACCAAAATTAACCCACCTGGTCACCAAACAACCGTACTTTTACCACCAGATCAAACAACCACAAATTGCCCGCCCCCCGTCCGAACCAAGTCTACACGATCCTCAGTCTGGCCCTGGTCCTGTTCCTGCTCGGCCTGGTTGCCCTCTGGACTTTTCAGGCCACTTATCTGACCAGACAACTGCAGGAAAATCTGGACATCATCGTCGAGCTGGAAGCCGATCACCCGGAGGCCGACCGTTCCGCGCTGATCGATCACCTCATCGCCGCCGACTACCACCGCCCCGGCGGTGTTCCCGATTACATCTCCAAAGAAGCGGCCATCGAGGCGATGGGGGAAGAGGTTCATACTGACCTCGAAGATCTCAACTTTAACAACCCCCTGCTCGACGTGGTCACCTTTAACGTTCCGGTAGAATACCTCGATGCGGACAACCTGGCGATGATTGCTGCGGAAGTACAAGCCCTCCCCGGCGTATCCGGCGTTTTCTACCAGGAGAATTTCATGGAGCGCATCGCCGCCAACGCCCGCCGGCTCAGTTACGTATTGCTGGTCCTTGCGGCCCTGTTTGCGCTGGTGGCCGGGCTGCTGATCCACAACACCGTCCGGCTGTCGCTCTACGCCAACCGCTTCACGATCAAAACCCAGGAACTGGTGGGTGCAAGCTGGGGTTTCATCAGCCGGCCGTACTTGTGGCGGGCCGTCGGTCAGGGGCTGGTAGCCGGGGTGCTGGCCATCGCCGGGGTGATCGGTTTGCAACTCTGGGCGCAGTCCGCCCTCCCCGAGCTAAACCTGTTCGCGGAGCCGTTGCAATTGGTGTACCTCTACGGGGGCATCGTAGCGCTGGGCTTGCTGATCAACTTCGTGAGTAATTATGTCGTGGTTCGGCGTTACCTTCGCCTCCGTTTAGACGATTTATACTAACGGTCAACGGTTGTCGGTCGTCCGTTGCGCCCCGCTTCGACGTCCGACAACTGTAGCCGACAACCGACAAACGCAATGAGTAAGCAAAGAAAGAAGGCCGCCCGTCAGGAGGCCCAACGCGCCGCCGCCCGCGACAATACCCGCCTCACCCCGCCGGCGAAGCCGAGCGTCGCCACGCCGCGCACTTCCCGCCCGCAGCCCAAACAGCCCGTAGCCGTCGGTCCGCTCACCTTCGGCAGGGACACCTACGTCTGGATGGGCATCGGCTTTGCCCTCGTCATCATCGGGCTGCTGCTGATGAGCGGCGGACGGGGCGATGATCCGAACGTTTTCGACGAGAACGTCATCTATTCCTTCCGGCGCGTGACGCTGGCGCCCATCGTCATTCTTGCGGGGCTGGGTACGGTGATCTTTGCCGTACTGAAGAAGTAAGTTTTAAAGTCCGAACCAGATAGCCAGCCGAATAGTCAGAGAATTTTAAGGCTTTGGGAGCTGAATCCGAACTGCGGAGCGTGCTGTATTTGGAAGTAAGGGCTGTAAAAGACAGAAGTAAACCAATAAGAGCAACGACACGTGATCGAACTTTTAAAAGCGCTCGTCCTCGGCATCGTCCAGGGGCTGACCGAATTTTTACCCGTTTCCAGCAGCGGCCACCTCGAACTGGCCAAGTGGATAATGCAGGACGACAGCCTTGCCGCCGAGTCGATGCTGATGACGGTGACCCTGCACGCCGCCACGGCCCTGGCCACGCTGGTGGTTTTTCGGAAGGACGTGCTGGAAATCATCACCGACCTGTTCAAATTCGAGTGGAATGACGGTACGAAGTTCGCCGCCCTGATCATCATCAGTATGGTGCCGGCGGCCATCGTCGGGGTGCTTTTTGATGATCTGCTGGAAGAACTGTTCGACCGGCAGATCGTGCTGGTGGCCTGCATGCTTATCCTTACCGGACTACTGCTTTTTCTGGCCGACCGGGCGAAGAACACCCATAAGGACGTAAGCTTTACAGACGCCGTCATCATCGGGCTTTCGCAGGCGGTCGCCATTCTGCCGGGCATCAGCCGGTCAGGGGCGACGATCTCCACGAGTGTTTTGCTGGGCATCGACCGGGAGAAATCCGCCCGGTTCAGCTTTCTGATGGTGGTACCGCTCATCCTCGGCAAGATGGCCAAGGACCTCCTCGACGGGGACTTTTCGGGTACGGTGTCGCTGCCGGAGCTGGGCATTGGGTTCCTGGCGGCGTTCCTCACGGGCATCGCGGCCTGCATCTGGATGATCAAACTGGTCAGGAAGGCCGAGCTGAAGTGGTTTGCCTACTACTGCTTTGCCGTAGCCGCCGTCGTGCTGCTCATTAAGGCAATCGGGTGATCGGGGCGCGGCCGCGGGTGCAAAGAAAGTTGTCAGCCAATTGCTCCCTCTGACCCCGGAGAACGGATCGATGACCAATGGTGAGTCGGTCCCATAAAGCGGGGGGGGGGGATGGGTACCCGTCCACAGCCGACTTGACCCCGTGCCGGACGTGGTAAACCCTCCGGGTCTTTTCGACGAAGACGCGCTCATTCGCGAAGAACCTTACGCTTCAACCCGCCCTGCATCCCGCGGCCGCGCCCTGACCCACGCACTACCGATCAGGTACGGCAGCCAAACTTAAGAATCCAATAAAAAAAACCGAGAATTCCCATGCTCCCTCCCACCACCACCCCACCCTTCACGTTTCAGGATGGCTGCCTGCTGCTCATCGATAAGCCGAAGGGCTGGACGAGTTTCGACGTCGTCAATAAGGTACGCTGGGCGATCCGGAAGCACCTCGGCATCAAGAAGATCAAGGTGGGGCACGCCGGTACGCTCGACCCCATGGCCACCGGCATGCTCAACATATGTACCGGCAAGTGGACCAAGCGCCTGGCCGAGCTGCAGGGCATGGACAAAACCTACACCGGCACCATAACTCTGGGCGCCACCACCGCCAGCTACGACGCCGAAGAACCGATCGACGCCACTTACCCCACCGAGCACATCACCGACGAATTGATCCGCGCCGCCGCCCGGGATCTGACCGGTGACCTGCAGCAACTTCCCCCGATCTACTCCGCCATCAAGGTCGACGGGCAACCGCTCTACAAAAAAGCGCGCAAGGGCATCCGGGTAGAAGTAAAACCCCGTCCGGTGACGGTCCACGAGTTCCGCATCCTCCGCTTCGAGCTGCCGGAGGTGGACTTCGTGATCAGTTGTTCAAAAGGTACCTACATCCGCTCGCTGGCTTATGATATGGGTAAGGCCCTGAACTCCGGCGGCTACCTTACCGCCCTGCGCCGGACGGTGGTCGGTCCGTTCGTAGAGCAGGATATGTGGAACCTGGAGGATTTGCTGGAGATGATTCCACCCGGTACCGATGTTTAGATCTTGTCTTATTTTTTTTGGGTCATACCAACGCTCAACCACGTACCGACGGCCAGGATCAAAAAACTGGTCAGCCATAGTTTGTACCCGAGTTCCAAAGAAGTGATCTTCGAGTATTCGGGGCGCTCACTTGTCATGATGGTTTCCATCCGCGAGAACCCGATCGCGATCAGAGATGGCAAAACACTTAAATACAGTCCGATTTTTTTCTTCATGAACAGAAGTAGCAGCGACGCGACGTAAATCGGATTCGCCAACCAGAACAGGAAAGGAACGATTGCTCCGCCGAGGGGAAACATCCAGCCCAGAAAAAATAAGAGCAACCCGCTGGACCACCCGTCAGGTCCGTTTGCGCTGTCCGTATAAAACGCCGGAAAAGCAAAGGAGGAGAGCAAGGCCGCGATGCTGAGCACAAACGTCCACTTTTGCAAGACGGGCAAATTGTTGAAGGCTAAAATCAGTTTTTTCACAATGGATGTTTGTGGTGTCCCGGAGTTGTGGTAAAAGAATGACAATTAAACCGTCATTTCCCTGAACTTGATTCCCAGTGCGCGCTCCACGTCGAGCACTTTTTTCATTTCTCCGGGAATGATGAGCGCGATGGACTGCCCGGTCTTACCCGCCCGCGCAGTTCGGCCGCTGCGGTGGGTGTAGTATTCCAGGTAGTCCGGCAACTGGTGGTGCAGGACGAAGGCGAGGTTGTTGACGTCGATGCCTCGGGCGGAGACGTCGGTAGACACCAGGATTTGCAGGCTCTCGTTGCGGAAAGCGCGCATCACTTTGTCGCGTTCCTTCTGTTGCATGTCGCCCTCGAGCGCACCGGCGGCGAAGTTTTTGGCCTGGAGTTGTTTGGCCAGTTTCTGGGTGCCGGCCTTGGTGCGGCAGAAGATGATGCCCCGCTCCCCTTCCCGGCTCTTCAGGATCCGGACGATGGTATTTACTTTATCCTTGATCCTGGTATTGATGAAATGGTGGGAGATGTTGGCGTTGACCAGGGAGTTGCGGTTCACCTCCACCCGTACGGCGTCGGCAGACATGTAATCCCGGACGATCCGCTTGATCCCTTCGGGCATGGTGGCCGAAAACAACCAGGTATGGCGGCGGGACTTGTTGTAGCTAAGAATCTTGTTCAGGTCTTCCTTGAAACCCATGCTGAGCATTTCGTCGGCTTCGTCGAGGACGAGGGTTTTCACCTTGCTGATGTCGACGGCCTTGCGTTCGATAAGGTCGAGCAGCCGGCCCGGGGTGGCAACGACGATGTGCGTCGGCCGGGTGAGGGCCTTGATCTGGCGGGTAATCCGTTCGCCGCCGTAAACGCCCTCGGCGAAGATCATCTCGTCGAGGTACTTCGTAAATTTGAAGAGCTGCTTTTTGATCTGCTGCACGAGCTCGCGGGTGGGCGCGATGACGAGGCCCTGCACCTCCGGCTTGGCGGGGTCGACGGCGTTCAGCAGGGGAAGGCCGAAGGCGGCCGTTTTGCCCGTACCGGTCTGGGCCAGGCCGATCAGATCGGTCTTCGACCTCAGCAGCACCGGAATGACCGTTTCCTGGATCTCGGTGGGGTGAACGATGTCGAGTTCCTGCAGCGCTTTCACGTAGGCTTTGCTGATGCCGAGGTCGGAAAAAGTGGACATGGATCTTTTTGGGGACGAAGGTAGCTTGTACATTCGGGAAGTGGCGTAGCAGATGAGATTCGGTGTGCAGAACATTGAGATCAAGAGAGGACGAACGGGAACCTCCTACGGATAATCTTGCTTGCGTTCGTCCGCACCTGTTTTCGTGGACATTCGTTGTGCCACGGACCACTTAAGACAAATCAGACGAAAAGTCATACCGCTACCCGTTTGCCCGGAGCCGGTAGCGGCCGAAACTTTTCAGCACGCGGTTCGCGTTACCGATATTCCGCCCATCTGCTCCATTACCCGAATACTTACCCGACAGCATGCTATCCACCCCCCGTCTACTCCTTCGTCCCTGGCACGAGACCGACCTCGCCGCCATGACCGCCGTCTGTAACAACGCCGCGGTGATGCGGTTCTTCCCGACCGTGCAGGACGAGGCGCGCACCAAAGACTTTCTCAGCCGGCAGCACGTTCAGTTCCGGGAACGGGGCTACTGTTTTTTTGCTGCGGAGTTGAAGGCTACCGGCCGCGTCATCGGCTTCATCGGTTTATCGTATCTGGAGCTGGCGGTAGATTTCGCGCCGTGCGTAGAGATAGGCTGGCGGCTGCATCCCGACGTGTGGGGGCGGGGCCTCGCACCCGAGGGCGCCCGGGAATGCCTCCGGTTCGGTTTTGCTGAGGGGGGGTTGACGGAGATCTACGCGGAAACGCCGCTCATAAACCTTCCTTCCCAGCGGGTAATGGCCAAAATCGGGATGACGGAGCACGTGAGGTTCGATCATCCCGCGCTCGCCGACTACCCCCGGATCGAACCGTTCGTGGCCTACCGGATCACGACGGAGGAATTCGCCCGGGAACGGAGCTGACGGTTGCGATTACCCAGCCCCCTAAAATGCATTCTCTGCATCCCGCGGCCGCGCCAAAAGAAGCGCGTCCGGCGCTAAACCCCCGCCCCGCTTCCGCGTTTCCATCCCGACCGACAACAAAACAATCAGCAATCCACAAAGCCACCCATGACCGCACCGAAAGCCAAAAAACAAGCCAAGACCCTCACCGCCCACCAGCACGACCGTACCGATAACTATTACTGGATGAACCAGCGCGAGGACCCCGAAGTGATCGCGCATCTGGAGCTGGAGAACGCTTATTTCGACGCACAAACCGAGAATCAGCAGGAACTGCGCGACGAGCTTTTTGCCGAAATAAAGGGCCGCATCAAGGAAGACGACAGCAGCGTACCGTACACCAAGAACGGGTACGAGTACCAGACTAAATTCGAAACCGGCGACCAGTACCCCCGCTACCTGCGCCGCAAAACTGACGCACCCGACGCCCAACTGATGCTGAATGTCAACGAAATGGCCGAACCGCATGACTTCTACAACATCGCCGGCCTGAACGTCTCGGACGACAACCGCTACCTCGCTTACGGGGAAGATACCATCAGCCGCCGCATTTACACCATCCACATCAAAGACCTGCAAACGGGCCATAACCTGCCCGATCAGATTCCCAACTCCACCGGCGGATCGGTCTGGAGTGCCTGCGGTAAATACCTGTTCTACTCGGTCAAGGACGAGGCTCTGCGCCCCTACAAGATCATGCGCCACGCCATCGGCTCCGCCCCGCAGGACGACGTAGTGGTGTACGAGGAAAACGACGACACCTTCCGCGCCTTCGTGGGCCGCTCGAAATCGAAAAAATACATCGTGATCGGCTCTGCGCAGACGGTGAGCACCGAGTTTCACCTGCTGCGCGCCGATGATCCGCTGGGCGATCTGCGCTGTTTTCAGCCCCGCGAGCGCGACCTGGAATACAATATCGCCCACCTCGACGATCACTTCTACGTGCTCACCAATCTGGGCGCGAAGAACTTTCAGCTGATGGTGACCCCCGAAGACGCCACGGAGAAAAAAAACTGGGTTACCGTAATTCCTCACCGTGAGGATACCCTGCTCGAAGACGTGGAGTTGTTTAAAAACTTCCTCGTCCTCAGCGAGCGCACCAACGGACTTACCCGCCTGCGCGTCCTCTCCAACAGCGATAGCCAAAGCGATAATCGGGAAGCAGGTACCGAGCGCACCAGGTCCTACGCGGCTGAACGAGCATCTCACTACCTAGATTTCACCGACGAGGCTTACATGGCCTACACCAGCGCCAACCCCGAGTTCGACACGCAAATGCTTCGCTTCGGCTACCAGAGCATGACCACCCCGGCAAGTACGTTTGACTACAACATGGTAACCCGCGAGCAAACCCTGCTGAAACAAAAACCCGTGCTTGGCGGCTTCGATGCGGCCAACTACCGAAGCGAACGACGCTTCTCGGGTTCCCGCGACGGGACAAAAGTTCCGCTGAGCATCGTGTACCGTGCCGGCACCAAAAAAGATGGCAGCGCGCCCTTGCTGCTCTACGCTTACGGCAGCTACGGGCACAGCATGGACCCCTACTTCAGCGTCGCCCGGCTCAGCCTGCTCGACCGGGGTTTCATCTTTGTCATCGCCCACATCCGCGGCGGCGAGGAGATGGGCCGCTCGTGGTACGACGACGGTAAACTTTTAAAAAAGAAGAACACCTTCACCGACTTCATCGACGCCGGAGAATGGCTGATCGACAACGCGTACACGACCAGGGCAAAGCTGTTCGCCATGGGCGGTAGTGCCGGCGGATTACTGATGGGCGCGGTGGCCAACCTGCGGCCCGACCTGTGGGCGGGTATCGTAGCGCAGGTACCGTTCGTAGACGTCGTGACCACCATGCTCGACGACTCCATCCCCCTCACCACCGGGGAATACGACGAGTGGGGTAACCCCAACGATAAAGCGTTTTATGAGTATATCCATAGTTATAGTCCCTACGACCAGGTGGAAGCAAAAGACTACCCCAACATGCTGGTCACCACCGGCCTGCACGACAGCCAGGTGCAGTACTGGGAACCCGCCAAGTGGGTCGCCAAACTGCGCGAACTGAAAACCGACAACAACCAACTGCTGCTGCACACCGACATGAAGGTCGGCCACGGCGGTGCCTCCGGGCGATTCGATGCGATCCGGGACGTAGCGCGGGACTACGCTTGGGTGATCAGCCTCGCCAACGTCTGAGCTCCGGAAATAACTCCCCAGTGCCGACCAACCGAACAAAAGAACCTTCGCTCGCCGTTTTAAAAGTAAAAGCATTATGCAAACGCTCTTTCTTCAGGTAAACGAATTATCCCAGGACCTCTACTGGCTTGCCGGTGCCGCCGTACTGTTGGTAATCGCCGCCGTATATTTTCGCAAAATTCTGGCCGATAGAAAGGAACGGGAAGCCATTGCCCACGATCCCCGTTCGCACGTCGTCAACGATTCGAACTACAACAAGAACCGCGAAGGGATCGACGGACACCGCAGCGAGGGGCTGAACACCGCCGAGGCCCGGGAAGGGATCGAGAATTTCACCGAAACCGATGAAATCCCCACCGACGCCGAGTTCCACGACCTACGCAAAAACATAAAAAAAACCTAAGATCCCCGGTAGACGACAACCGGACCGGACCGGGTGCGTACTTTTGCGGAGGCCGCGGTTTAGCGGCCCGTTAGATAACTAATAAGCACTTCGGATCATTCGCAGTGTTTGAACCGCAAACCCAGCTCCCCACCCTCCCCTTGCTTAAACGCCTCGACAAATTGATGGCCAAATCCTTTTTAGGTCCATTCGTGGTCACCTTCGCGATCGCCGTGTTTGTGCTCATGATGCAGGTGTTGTGGTTGTACCTGGACGATATTGCCGGCAAGGGGCTCGGCTTCTTTACCGTCATCGAACTGATGTCGTATAAATGCGTGGGGCTGGTTCCCCTGGCCCTTCCGCTGGCGCTGCTCATCTCCTCGGTGATGGTGCTGGGTGGCATGGCCGAGCATTACGAGTTGTCCAGTTTTAAATCGGCCGGTACCAGTTTGTTGCGCGTGATGCGCATCCTGATCGTGTTCGGGGTCATCTCTTCAGCCGTCAGTTTTTTCTGTGCGGACTACGTCATCCCGGCGGCCAACCTACAGTTCGGCTCCCGGATGTACGACATTCAGCAGAAGAAACCCACCTTCAATATGGAGCCTGGGGTTTTCAACGAAGACTTTAACCAGTACGCCATCCGGCTGGGTGGACGGGCGGATAACGGACGCGACATTCGCAACGTACTCATTTATGACCATACCAAGGCCGCCACGGGTGAGCTTGGCCAGATCACGGCCAACACCGGTGAGATGTATTCGGCCGACGACGGCCGGGTGTTCGTCATGAAATTGTACGACGGCGTTCAGTACTCCGAGCAGCGGCCGGGGGGAAATAAGTCAAAGTCCCGCCCTTTCGTACGTACCAGCTTCGGCAGTTACACCAAGGTTTTCGACCTGAGCGAATTTAAACTTGGCAAAACCAATACAAAACTATTCAGCACCAACCGGAGTATGCTGGCCACCTGGCAGTTGCAGGTCGGGGTAGATTCGATCGATGTCGATATCGCCGTACGCAAACAGGCCATCAGCAACCACCTCCTCAATTATATTCCTTTACTGGCACGGGACACCGTCAAGCACCGCACGATAGTGCCGGAAACCGAGGACGAGTACCGGGAGCGGTACGCTGAGCCGGAACCGGTCGATTCCACCACCGGCGTCGTTAGCACCGCCAACGCCGCCTCCGGCGACGATGATTCACCGACGGGAGACATCACGGACACCAAGAAGGGTAAGGAGAGTTCCAAATCCGTTCCCAGCCGCCCGCTGACGGGCAAGGTCACCAAATACATTCCCCGTACCGCTAACCTGCCGCCGGTCGATTCCAAAGTTAAAGTAAACACCAACTCCGGCAACCGGAACGAGTTGCACCGCAAGGCCCTGCAGCATAAAATGGTCACTGGTGCGATGCCGTGGCCCGGCACTCAGCGGCTTCTGAAGCGTCAGTCGCCCACCGTCATGACCCGCGTGCTTAACCGGGCCCGTTCGGGTACCCGCTCCATCACCAGCCAGGCGCAGGCTTCCGGTCGCATTTTGCCGGGTATCCGGGAAAGCCGCGTCAAGCACATCTATGATCTGCACATGAAGTACAGCATGGCGCTGGTGTGCATTATTTTCATCTTCATCGGGGCACCGATGGGCGCCATTGTGCGCAAGGGTGGATTCGGGTATCCGATCCTGGTCAGTATTATTTTCTTCGTTATTTTCATCATTCTCACCATCTTCTGCCGTAAGCTGGCGGAGAGCTTTGTGGTCGACGCCGCATTTGCGGGCTGGCTGCCCTGCCTCATTCTTTTTCCGGTGAGTTTATACATCACCTCCCGGGCCATGAAGGACGCCAAACTGGTGAACGTAGATGGTTTACGCGGCTGGTTATACTTCCTACTGCAGTTTATCCGTGGACTCGTCGGGGCGTAGGCTGTTCTGGCGCGGCCGCAGGTGCGAGGATCGAATTTCAGGAAGCTCGTTTTGTAACCGGCAGCCCAGGGAATTAACGCCATCATTCGTCGTTAACCGCAAAGGGAAATTCCGTCTTCAGCACATAATTCACGTCTGCTTAAACAACGACTACCCTTCGCTTAAGGTCAATCGTACGTAAACCCGATTACAACAGCTATCTTCCCGCCGCCTATCTCGGTTATTCAGTAAAACAGCTTCTTTCATGTACAGTTCCATTACCGCCGGTGTTGCCGGCACCGGATTCATCGGCCCCGTTCACGTTGAGGGGCTCAGGCGTCTTGGTGTTCGCGTCAAGGGTATTTCGAGCGCAAGCCCGGAACTGGCCGAGGAGGCCCGCCAACAGCTCAACCTGGAGCACGCGTACGCCGATTTCGAAGCGATGCTCACCGACGAAGACCTCGACGTCATCCACCTGGCCGTGCCCAACGTTCTCCACTATCCGATGGTAAAGCAGGTGCTGGCCGCCGGCAAGCACGTGATGTGCGAAAAACCCCTGGCCATGACGTCCGATCAGGGGAAAGAACTGCTGGAACTGGCGAAGGCCAGCCAACTGAAAACGGGCGTTAACTACAACCTCCGCTTTTACCCCATGAACCTGGAAGTTAAAGAGCGCCTCCAGGCCGGCGACGCGAAGATCTTCACCGTCGTCGGTGCTTACCAGCAGGACTGGCTGCTTTACGACACGGACTACAACTGGCGCGTACTTGCCGATCAGGGAGGTGCTCTCCGGGCCGTATCCGACATCGGGACCCACTGGCTCGACCTGGTACACTTCACGACCGGCCTGGAGGTGGAAGCCGTGCTGGCCGACCTGACCACCGTTCATACCTCCCGCCGCCGCCCCAAGGGAGAAGTCAGCTCCTTTAACAACGAGGTGCCCCGCGACGAAGATCTCGAATCGATCGACATCACCACCGACGATTGCGCCAGCATACTGCTTAAATTTAAAGGCGGGGCCAGGGGCCAGCTGTTCGTCACCCAGGTGAGCGCCGGCCATAAAAACCGCCTCACCTACGACATCGCCACGTCCGATGCCGCCTATGAATTTAACAGCGAACGGCCTAACGAACTGATGATCGGCCGGCGCGACAAACCAAGCGAGTTTCTTCTCAAAGATCCCGGTTTGCTTACCGGCATGGCTGCTCCCTTTGTCAATTACCCCGGCGGACACAACGAAGGCTTCCCCGATACCTTCAAGCAGTGCTTCCGGGCGTTTTACGACGCCATCCTCGCCGGAGACAAGGCCGACCCGAAAACGCTGTACGCCAACTTCGACGACGGCTTGCGCGAGCTCGTCATCTGCGACGCCATCATCAAAAGCCATCAGGAACAACGCTGGGTTTACCTCGCCGAATAGCCTATTTACTCCCTACCGGCATAAGTTAACCGACGTTTTGCCTTAGCGACGTCTTCCCGTTACCTGATCAAAGACTGAAAATGGCCTCAAAATTTGGCTGCGATACCTGCCCCATCCTCCGCACCATCGATGAAGAATGGCTGCTTACCGCCACCCGCGACCTGACCGACACCACCCTCGTCGACATCGACCTGACGGAACTCACTACCGACTGGAAAGATTTTTCCGTGAGCGGGACCACTTTGTTCATCGGCTGTAAACTCCCCCTCGAAACCGAGATTGAACTGCGGCGGCGCGGGGCCAACTTCCTCGCCGCTCCGGCTGATCTGCCCTACCGTCCGCTGCGGCGCAACCTCTACACCTGGCAAGAACTGATGACGGGTTACTCAGAAGCGGAAGACAACAGCGTAGACATCAATATTTACCGGCATTTCGAGCGGGGCAAGCGGTGCCCCAGCATCAACGAAGCGCTTTGGCAGCGGATGCATGACTTCAGTATTGACGAAGGGTTGCGGCGGTTGCTGGACTTTCAGAAAGACGGGCTACCCAAACGTAAAACCGTCGGTTTCATGGGTGGCCATGGCACCCGACGCGACACGGAAGACTACCGCAAGAGCCTGCTGACCGCCAAGCAATTGGCCGAAGCCGGTTATTTCGTCGTTTCGGGGGGAGGGCCCGGCATCATGGAGGCGGCCAACCTGGGCGCCTATCTGGCCGGCGTGAGCGCGGAAGAACTGACGTGGGTATTCGCTACGCTGGCCAGGGCGCCGACGTTCCGCGACCCCGGCTTCCAGGCCGCCGCTTACGCCATCCTCGAACGCTATCCGGAGGGGACGGAAAGTCTGGCCATACCCACCTGGTTTTACGGTCACGAGCCCAGCAACCTGTTTGCTACCTACATTGCCAAATATTTCAGCAACAGTATCCGCGAAGATACTTTGCTGGCCATTGCGCTCTACGGCATCGTCTATGCGCCGGGCAGCGCGGGTACCACCCAGGAGATTTTCATGGATGCTACCCAGAACCACTACGTCACTTTCGATTATATCAGCCCGATGGTCTTTCTCGGCAAGAAACGCTACACGGAGGATACCCAGCTTTTTCCCCTCATCAGTCAGTTGGCAACCGGTAAAGCGTATGCTGATTTTCTTCACCTGACGGATGACCCGGCGGAAGTGGTTACCTTTATCGATCAGCACCCACCCTTATTGGCGGGTGGTGAGTAGTCTGACCAAAGCGGTTGCAGTACAACCCTGGACGCTTCGGTTCCGGACATTGAACACGGCTTTTACGCCCAACGTTCCTACTGTTTCAGCCAAATAATTCGCCCTATGCGTTACCTGATAATATGCTTGTTCAGCTTCAGTACATTTTTCAGTTGTACCGTCTTGCAAAGGGGTACCGGCACGACGACCGCTCCGGTACCTACCGATCTTGAAGGTCCGGCCTACGACCCCTCCACCAGTCCGGTGCCGATGGGCCCGAACACGCCGCTGCCGCTGCCGGATCGCCCGGTCGTTTCTTCCACGACTTCTCAGCCCGCCGCTTACGGTAACTTGCCGGTTGAATCCGGACAAGGTTACCCCAACGAGCCCGTGGTGATAGCGAAGGGGGGATCCTCCGGCACTGCTCCCTCGACTTCCCCCGCACCTGCGGCCGCGTCTCCGCCTTATGGTGCTCCAATGCGTGTGCCCGGCACTTATACGACTACCGATCAGACTCCTCCGGCATACGGATCGCCGACCGCTTCGCAGCCATATTCGGCGCCGGCACCCAACCCGGATGAGTTGGCCCTGGCCCGGGTGCTCAACGGCCGGTGGGTTAACAGCATCGATGCACGGGAAACGGTCGAGTTCAGCCCCAACCGTTACCGAACTTTTTACCACGGCCAACTGCTGCTCGAGGAAAATATGACTTTTCACGCCAGCTGCCCCGGAGACTGCAACGGAGGCGCGCCCATGGAAATATCCTGCTTCACCGTTTCCGGCCCGGCGGGAACCGACTGTTACGGCATCATTCGCCTGACGCCCGACGTGCTGGAACTCAGTATGCTGGGGGTGAGCACCGAGACGATTGTTTACAACAAACAACGCTAAGAGGATCACTCGGGCGCGGCCGCGGGTGCAGAATTTGTTTTTGATTAGCAAAGTACCCCCTCGGTCAGCCACGAGACATTTATCCGCCAACCATTTTATCACGGGCGGACTTTTATCATTAAACCATCTTATGAAATATCTACTGATTTCGGTTTTATTTGCTTTTACTTCCGTCCTTTCCGCTCAGCTGAACACAACGCTTCGCTCCAACCTTGACTATGACGAAGGCGTCAACGACGTTTGGGGATACGTAGCGCCCGACGGCACCGAGTACGCCATCGTAGGGCTGCTGAACGGCGTGTCCTTCGTAAGCCTGGCCGACCCCGATAACGCAGTAGAGGTTGCCCGCATTAACGGCGTACGCTCCGACTGGCGCGACATGAAAACCTTTGGGGAGTACGCTTACACCGTAGCCGACGAAGGCGACGAGGGCATCACCGCTTTCGATCTCACCAACCTGCCCGACGGCGTAACCTTCACACGGACGCAGTACACGATCCCCGGCTACGCGCAACCCTTCATTCGGGCGCACAATCTTTACATCAGTCCTGACCGCGGCGTGATCTACACGTCAGGAGGTGATTTCCGCACCAACGGCGTCGGGGTGAACCGGGGTGGAATATTAATGTTTGACATCACCGCCGACCCGATGAATCCGGTGTACATCGGTAAGGGACCCGAGGTATATTCTCACGATGTTTTTGTGCTCAACGATACCATGTACTCTTCGGATATCTTCGCTGGTGAACTCAGCATCTACGACATCAGTGACCTGGACAACGTGGAGAAACTCGGCAGTACCCCAACGCCATTCACCTTCACCCACAACGCCTGGACGCCCACCGACGGCCAGACGATCTTCACCACCGATGAACGCGCCAACGCGCCGGTGGCCGCGTACGACATCAGCGATAAAGACGACATCAAGCAGCTCTTCGAATTCCGGCCCATCGAATCGCTTAATAAGGGCGCCATTCCGCACAACGTACACGTGATCGATGATTACCTCTCCATCAGTTATTACACCGACGGGCTGCGGGTGGCCGACGCCAGTGTACCCGATAATGTGATCGAAGTAGCTAACTACGACACTTGGCCGGGGGCCGACGGTGGATTTAACGGTGCCTGGGGTGCTTACCCCTTTCTGCCCAGCGGACTTACCCTGATCTCCGATCGTCAGACCGGCCTTTACGTAGTTGGCGTCGATTACAAAAGAGCCGCACGCCTGCGCGGCACCATTACCGACCGCAGTTCCGGCTTGCCGATCAACGACGTCAGGGTTAATATTTCTTCCCCGCAGATCAATACCGTCAATACGGATGCCCTCGGCGAATACCGCTCCGGCCTGGCCGATGGAGGAGAATTTGAAGTGACCATCAGTGCGCTGAACTACTCTCCCATCACCGTTCCCGTTTCCATGATCAACGGAGAAACGGTTATTCTCGACACCAGCCTGGTCTTCTCCCCCCCCATCGACGTAATCCTTAATGTAGTCGACGATCTGACGGGGCAACCCATTGAGGGCGCGTCCTTCCGCCTCGTTGGCGACTTCAGCAACCGTACTTCCGCTTCATCCGCTAATGGTGAAATCGGCCTCAGTTCCGTTAATGTGGCCAGCGACTACGAGCTCTTCGTAGCTGAATGGGGTTACCGAACCCTCGCCGAATCGGAGGTTGTCGCGGCAGACCTTGACGGACGCACCATCCGCCTCACTCCGGGGTACATGGACGACTTTATTACCGACGAAGGCTGGACCGCTGAGAACGATGCTCCCCGCGGAGGCTGGGTCCGGGATGTACCCATCGGAACTTCCACCAGCGGCGTACCCGTAAATCCCGGATTCGACGCACCCGATGATATTGGAAACGAAGCCTACGTGACGGGTAACGGCGCCGGTTCCGCCGGAACGGACGACGTAGACGATGGCGTTGTGACGCTGACTTCCCCCAAGTTCGGCCCGCTGGACATTACGGACAGTCTGAAGGTCGGGTACCAGTATTGGTTCTTTAACGGCGGTGGTGCCGCCAGCGACCCGCTGGACGATACCCTTACCGTCAGCATCACCAACGGTATCGAGACGGTAGTGGTACGCAAATACAGCTACGAAGCCGGTATAACCAATAGCTGGAACCTCGACTCCTTTATCGTGTCGGATTTCGTTGCCGTGAACGACGATCTTCAACTGATCGTCAGTACCAGTGACTTTAACGCCACGGGACACTGGGTGGAAGCCGGACTTGATAACTTCCGCGTAGGCAGTTCGGTCATCTCGACCAGTACGGATAATCACTTCACCGAGACTATTACCGCCCGGGTTTTCCCCAACCCCGCTGCCGAAGCATTTAACCTGACCTTCGTGGGCAATAACCTCACCGCACCGCGCTTACGGATCTCCGACGCCTCCGGGCGGATACTCTCCGAGCGATCCTTTACCGGCTCGACCGTACGCTTTGGCCGCGATTTACCAACCGGTTTTTACTTCGCGGAGCTGTTTGATGGTAACCGACGCCTATACGTCGGGAAAATAGTCAAACAATAGTTCGGGGCATTACCCTTACCGCTATTATCCGTCAACGCTGTCCGGCCAAGACTTACGTCTTGGCTAAATTCCGGTGCCTGTTAGTGCCGAGAAATCGGATTGCTTAAGCTGGTCTTATCCGAATTTTGGGCGTGAACGACTACGGGTGTAATCAGATAGTCAATTTCATTTAATCCTTACGGATAAGCAGCGAGAATTTGTAGTGCGATGTCATCATGGTCAGGGTTGGTGGCGGAGACGGTTCCCAGCACCCGGGCGTTTCTTCTTTCACCGTAATGGTGGTAAGCCTTGTCGTAATAAACCAATGCGATGCGGGCGGCGGCGGCAAAATCTCCCCGTTCAATGGCCTCCACGGCGGATTTCAGGTGTTGCCCGCCGAGCTTTTTTCGGATCCGGCTGAAGGAAGCCGTTAGATCTTTGTTCGGGTAATCGGCGTAGCAGGCAACGAGGTGGTTAACGCGCCAGTCGAGGGGTTGATCAAGGGCAACGACGGCGGCTGCGGTCAGGCGATCGTAAAACCCATCGGGCAGGCATACGTGACCGATCAGGCGGCTCTCATCCTCCAGCCAGACGACCTCCCCTTCGGGAATGTCCCGGAAGGCGGCGAACAATTGATTTTCAAATTCCTCGGAGCCGGGCTGCGGCGCTTCGCCCAATCCCCCGAATGCGGACCCCTTGTGGTTGGCCAGACCTTCCAGGTCGATGACGTTTGCTCCCCGGGAGCGCATGGCAAGTAGGATCGGTGTCTTACCGGAACCGGTTGGTCCGCTCAGCACCCGCAATAGATGGCGGTCTTCCCCCAGGTAACGGCGAATGTAGGTACGGGATGCTTTGTATCCTCCGGTCAGTTGCACCACGTTAAAACCCGCCCGCTCCAACAACCAAGCGACGCTTCCGCTGCGCTGACCACCCCGCCAACAGTGAACCACTACGTCCCCACCGGGAGCCAGACGGCGGGCTTCTTCCACGAGCCAGCGCATTTTTCCACCGGCGATGTCCAGCCCTTCCAGCAACGCGGCATCAGGTCCGGTCTGTTTGTACAAGGTGCCTACGGTCGCCCGTTCGTCGTCGGTAAAAAGGGGCAGGCTCCTTGCGCCCGGGAGCTTTCCCGTCTGGAATTCACCCGGGGAGCGAACGTCGAGGAGAACGTAGTTCTGCCAGGCGGGATCGATAAAGTAATCTTGAGCGGTAAGGGTCAGCATTGGGCGGCAAGATAGGGTAAGGTGGTGGCAGTGGAAGGTCCTGACTTTAAACGTCGGTTGTCGGTCGCCGAATTATAGAAGTCAGGGTTTTTGTGAACACTGCTAGACAAACGCAATAATATCTTCCCCCGGCCCTCCGGGGGGGAGGTGATTAACATTTTTCTGGCTGGATAGGGCTTAGCGTAATCTTTCCGGGAAATTTATTTGACGGCGTCGTTTCGCCAGACCCGGACAAATTCATGCCGGTCCCAACCGATACTGACCAGATCGAGATCGCCGTCGGCGTCGAGGTCAAACGCCTGGGTTCCGAGGTGGCTTTCCTTGCCCCGATCGATCTCCTGGCGGGTGAAGGAAGCGTTGCCGTCGTTTAGCCATAGTTGAAGGCTAAGGCCCGGGCCCTTGTGTTCGGCCGTAACCAGATCCTGGTTGCCGTCACCGTCGAAGTCGACGATGTCGAGGTTATTCATGGAATACTGGGTGACGATACTTTTGCGGACGAAACCGGTGTCGGACTGCTGGAAAAGCCACAGCGTTGCGTCGGGTTCGAGGCCGGGGTAACGCTCTTCGGCAACAACGACGTCGGGGCGGCCGTCGGCGTTGAGGTCAGCGGCTTCAACGCGGTCGGTGGCAAAGTTAGTTGTTCCGACCGGATGACGTTTCCAGTCGGGTTTGAGTCCTCCGGGGTTTTCGAACCAGACTACGACGGTGGGTACTTCGGCGTCCTTACCCGGCACCCGGTATCCGGAGATGAGGTCGAGGTCACCGTCGGAGTCCATATCGGCTACGCCGAAGCCTTCATCGCTGGCGTCTTTGCCGACGAGGGTAACGGGCCAGGGAACCGCTGCGGCAGGGTCCATCACGTAGAGTCCGCCCTGGCTGGCGTAGATGACCTCATCGTCGCCGGAACCGGCAAATAAGTCGGCTGTTTTATATCCCTGTCCGTTATGATGACCGGTGGGCGGAACCCGAGCGACGACCTCTCCCTCCCCCACGGAGCCGTCTTCGGCAACCGGGAAGCGGACGACGTCCGGCAGGGATTCAGCCAGGATGAACGGCCGGGCGGCACCGGAAAGCCGGTAGATCAGGTTGGCGTCTACGTTGCGACCGAGATCGGTTTTGCGCCACTCGCCGGACATAACGCCACCCGGATTGTAGTAAACGTTGCGGCCGGTGACGATGTCTTTAAAGCCATCACCGTCGAGATCGTCCGCGGCCAGGCCGAAGTAGCGGAGCCATTCCGGTTCAGCGAATTCTCCCCACATCGCTTTGTTGGAATCTACCTCGATGTACGTCCACCGGTCGGTTGCCAGTAAGGTCGTAGCGGCGGATGCGGCGGTCCCGGAGGAAGGCGGTCGGGGGTCGGAAGAACAAGCCGTTAAAACCATTGTTGCACCCGCGACCGCGCCCAAAAGCGTTTGGTATATTTTCATTTTTTGAACTGATTATTCAGCCTAATGTAAGCAATAATGCCTGTTTAGCTGACCTGTAGTAACCCGCCCAGCGGCACCTTCAGCCAGTCCTGCCGCGAGTTCAGTTCGTAGGCAACCTCGTACACCGCCTTTTCCAGCACGAAAAGGTCCAGTAACAACTGTCGGTCCGCTTCCCCGGCCGGCAGGTAAGTTGCCGCGCCGCTGGTGTTAAAATATGCCCCCAGGTAAGCGGACGAAACGGTGTCGAACCAGGCGGTGGCCCTTTTCTTCAGTTCGTCCTGATCACGACCGGAGTAGGTGTCCGGATTGAGCAGCAATTGCGCGTTGACGGCGTAATGGAAAGAGCGGATCATACCGGCCACGTCCTTCAGCGCGGGCCGGCGGCGGCGGCGCTCGGGAATACTCAGCAGGGGTTCGCCTTCAAAGTCGATGATCATGAAGTCGTTATCAGTTACCAGTACTTGCCCGAGGTGGTAATCGGCATGAATACGGAGCAAATTCATTTCCATCTCCGCCTCGTTCAGCGCACTTAATTTTTCGTTGAGCCGGGGCTCGCGGGCCAGTACTTTGCGGGCGAGCACCTGATGATCGGGTTGGAGTTCCTCCATTTTTCCCCTAAGCTCCTCCATTTGCCGCTGCAGCAGTTTTTTGGCGGCAGCGGTGATCTCGCGCCGATACGCGGCGGTCATCGGGGTGGTGGCCATCATCGTTCCGGTACCGGTACTCAAAGCCAGGTGCATTTCCGCCGTCCGCTCCCCGAGCAGTCGTGCGCGGCTCAGCGTCTCCTCCCCTACCGGATCGCTACTGGAAAAATAGCGGGCGGTAAGTTTTTGAAAGTATTCCCAGGCGTCGCCTCCATTATCGACCTTCCCGCTCAGCATGCCGAGGTTGAGGTAATCGGGGTCGGACATTTCTCCCACCCCAAGACTGCCCCCGTAGGGCGGGCAGTTGGCGAAGGTGGTCGCTTCGGAGAGGAAACGCACCAGTTCCAGGTCCGGATTCAGGCCGGGATCGAGTTTTCGAAAGAGTTTAAAAAAATACTTGTCGCCGTAGATGATGGCCGTGTTGCTGGTATCGATACTGGGCACCACGCTGGAGATGGTTGCGGGGGCACGGCGCAGCAGTTTACCACATTCACAGTTGATGCCGTCGTGGGTATCGACCCCCTGACGGACCATCTCGTACAATGCGCGCCGGAAAGCCGGCAGGGGCACGGCATCGACGATGAAGGGACCTCCGGGAACCTGCAACAGGACCATCTTCGGGGTAGACTTGAGGTAATGTTTACGGTCTTCGACACGCTCGAGCTGGGCCAGGGGCATCTGATAAAACTCGTGGCTACCGTCTGCGAAATCAATCCGCATGACCACCAGCGCGGCGTCGTTGGTAACTTGGTAGGAATTAGCGATGTGACAGTTCTCGATCGCCTTCCCCTTGCTGGTGAACCAGCGCTGATCCGCCAGGTAAGCGGGCAGTTTTTTCAGCAGAGCGTGGACGAAGCGTGGGTCTTTGAAGCGTTCGTCTAATTGGGTGGCGGCTTGCATACGGAAGGTTTCTTGTACTAGCGCAATATGGGGTGGAATGTTGAGATTGTTGTGCTAGGTACGGCACAATTTCGGCCAGGATTTTGTCCGGGACACTTTTCCTTCCCTGCGAAGGAAAATTAAAGTCGCCCGAATTATCTGCGCAGGAACTGCTACGATTGCTACTAACCGCAACCGTTCCAAAACAGTTTTCCTAGCTTTGTACCCCTCCTATCACCAGTACAGCGTATGAAAGTCACCATTTTTTCCCGCGGCCCCGGCCTCTACTCCACGCAACGACTGGTGGAAGCCAGCCAGGAACGCGGTCATGAAACCAACGTGACCGATCATGGCTACTGCAGCCCGTCGCTTTACGGGGAGAAAACGTCCTTGCTTTACGAAGGAAAGCCCCTGCCGGTGCCGGACGTGGCCATTCCCCGTATCGGCGCAAACATCACCGGCCGGGGAGCGGCCATCATTCGCCAGCTCGACGTGCTGAAGGTACCGACAACCATCAGTGCGGAAGGCCTGTTACTGGCACGCGACAAAATGGCTTGCCTTCAGGTGCTGGCGGGCAACGGGGTACAGGTGCCAAGAACAGTTTTGTGTTTCACCCTCCAGGAAGTCCGTAAAGCCGGAGCGGCGATGAAGCCCTTTCCCATTGTCGTGAAGTTGCTGGAAAGCACGCATGGTGTAGGCGTAGCCCTCGCCCATACCGCTTACCAACTCGAACGGATCGCCGAAGGATTTCTTCGTATCCAGGACCGGGTGATCCTGCAGGAATTCGTAGCCGAAAGCGACGGTCGCGACATCCGCGCCTTCGTGGTGGGCAACCGGGTGGTGGCCGCCATGGAACGCAAAGCGGGGCCGGATGAGTTCCGTGCCAATATGCACCGGGGAGCAACCGCCCGCCCGGTCACGCTCTCCGCCGAAGATAACGAGTTGGCCGTGCGGGCCGCGAAAATTGTCGGCGTCGAGGTAGCGGGCGTCGACCTGATCCCCAGCGACCGGGGGCCGCTGCTGATGGAAGTGAACGCCAGCCCCGGCCTGGAGGGCATCGAGAACACCACCGGGATCGATATTGCCGGAACGATCATTGACTATGCCATCGCCAAGGCCTTTAAACTATAACAGAACGGCAGCGAACCTGAAAAATAAAAAACCGCTCCCCGTATTCCAGACTCCATCCTTATGAACGACATTCAGCCCATGATCATCGCCGACGGGGAGTTTTACCCCGGCCAGTCCGGCACCGTTGAAGTAGCCGCCGGACAACTGCCCAGCGGGAACCAGGTGTCGATCAGTGCCCACGTGTACCGGGCCTACTCCCCCGGGCCGACCGTGCTTTTCCTGGCGGGTGTACACGGGGACGAGATCAACGGGGTGGAGATCGTGCGGCGGTGCATGGCCGCGGGTATATTCGCCAAGATCAACGCCGGCAATGTGATCGCCATCCCCCTGCTGAACGTTTACGGATTCAATAATTTCAGCCGCGACGTACCGGACGGCAAGGACGTCAACCGCTCTTTCCCCGGCACGGCTTCCGGATCGCTGGCCAGCCGGATCGCCAACGGACTGAACAAAAATATCCTGCCGCACCTAGATCTCGCCGTAGATTTTCATACCGGCGGGCGGGGAACATACAATTTCCCCCAGATACGGCACAACCGCGACGACGAGATAGCCGCCCGGGCCGCTACCGCATTCGCGCCTCCGCTCATCGTAAGTAACCGCGCGCCGGCAAAGTCCCTGCGTCGTTCGGCCCGGAAACACCACGACCTTCCCGTACTGACCTTCGAGGGAGGAGAGAACCTTCGCTATGACGCGCACAGCATCGACGTCGGCGTTGCGGGCGTAAAGCGACTTTTGTACGAACGGCAGATGAATCAGTTAAAACCTCCGGAGCCGCCCCGGCAAGCCGTAACTGTCAACCAGAGCGTTTGGATACGGGCGGGGCGAGCGGGACTGTTTCAGTGGTCGAAAAAATCCGGCTATTTCGTTCGCAAAGGGGAACCGATCGGTATCATTGCCGATCCGCAGGGCGCGCGGGCCGATAAGCGTATTCTGTCTCCCCGGGATGGTTTTCTGATCGGACACGCCAACGCCGCGGTGGTGAGCCAGGGCGATGCCCTTTTCCACATCGGCTGGCGGGGATAGCGAAGATTTACTTTTACCCTCTGATCCTTACAGAATATGCAAATACTCCTTACTTCCGCCACCCTCTTCGAAATCGAACCCACCGTGAACTGGCTGCGGGCCCGGGCGGAAACCGAAGCGGGTAACGTACTTAATTTCAACAATGTGTCCGTGGAGGTGCTGTTTACCGGCGTCGGGCTGACGGCTACGGCCTACGCGCTGGGGCACCGGCTGGGTGGTGGAAATTTACCGTCACTGGCCATCCAGGCGGGAGTTAGCGGTTCTTTTGACCGCTCGATAGCGCTGACGGAAGTAGTACGCGTCGGGTCGGAACGCTTCGGTGATCTGGGCGCGGAGGATAAAGACGGACGTTTTCTGAGCCTCGGAGAGATCGGTTTACCCCCGGGAGCGCCGTTCGATAAACGGGGCGTGCTCCGACCGCCGGCCGGACCGGCTTCGTTGCCCTTTCGTGAGGTTGCCGGAATTTCGGTTAACCAGGTGACGGGCTCCGCGGAGCGCATCGCGCGGATGGTCCGGAAGTTCCCCGATGCGCAGGTCGAGAGCATGGAGGGCGCCGCATTTTTCTACGCCTGCCTGCGCAACGACATCGAACCCGTGCAACTGCGCGCGGTAAGCAACTACGTTGAACCCCGCAACCGGGAGAACTGGCGGATGAAGGAAGCCATTGCTGCTTTGAACGGGCAGTTGCAGGGCTTGTTGGGAGCTTTCGTTGATTAGTCAGGCGGTCAAATGAAGCCTACCGGCACCTCCGAGGCAGGGTGATGAGAACTTTTGAAAAAAGTGATTGGATAGTGATTTCCAGCAGGACCCCCTCACTTTCACCGCCCTAAATTCAGCTCGTTTTACCTGCCTGCCGGCGGCTTACTTTTTGCCGCGGCAAAAAGTAACAATAACAGCTTGGCTGTGCAGCTGGCTTAACGCCAATTTGGAGCCCGAAAGCCTAGAATGAAAAACCTCGCCTTCAACCTGGTGGGTAATGTTTGAATCTTTCGGATTACTCAATCCCTTCTTTCATCTAACGCTTTGGGTAGGCTCAAACAGTTTTCATTTTTTAACGGCTTTCGATCTCCCGATCGTCTGCCAGCTCCACCGCCGAAGGCAGCCCCGAAGGGAACCCGTATCCCCGGGTGTCCCGGATTGGTATTCCATCTTCAGCTACCAGGCTTTGGGCTTTGGGCTTTTCTTTAAAGCTTTGAGGTAGTGAGTTTCGAAATCCATTTTCCGTGTAGAAACTACCGTACGACCTTGGTATAGACATCCATTTTGACGCTTCACGACTGGCCTGCGGGTACTCAAAGTGAAACTCAAAGCTTGAAAACCTTTCCCCCGATTGAACATAGCGCCGAAAACCAAATGGCTTTATAAAGTCGATAAACTTCAACTTGCATCCGCCAGCTACGGCCTTGCGACTGGCCACGAATTCAAACCGCAAGCACCGTTAAAAATAGAAACTGTATGAGCCACCACCAACTCGGAAGGCCTTCCCCAAAGCTTCGATAATCAAAAGGTGATAACTAGAAAAATCAAATTGAAGGCGAGTTTTCCACTTCAGGAGCTTGAAGTTTGAATTTGTGATCAGCCAGGCGCCAGCAATTCTCAGTTTAGCCTTTTTTAGCTTTGAGGTGCTCCGCTCAGGCTTTTAGGTCACCAATTCTATGCGCTTAGTCCCCCCTCTCCCCTCCGGAGAGGGGCCGGGGGTGAGGTTAATTGGAGCCAAGTTGAGAACTGCTGGCCAGGCGCATAGCCAAAGGCTTTTGATTCTTTTGGCCCTCACCACGAAGTAGCCGCAAAGCGAAAAGAATGCCGCCGGCAGGCCCGTTGGACGAGAGGAGGTATCGGTAGGCTTCATCGCTTAAAGAGGTAGGGAAACCATAGCTCACCGTAGCGGTGCCGGAAGTGGGCTTAGTGCAATGCTCAACGATACCTTTCTGACGACTTAAGCCTCGCTTTGGAACAAAACCGTAGAATTGAACCCCAATCGAGTTTCGCAATCAAACATTCTCATCACCCTAGGTCGGAGCGCCCTTTCATCACCGATCGGTCCTCGCGGGGAGCGGTCGGTGGGGGTTAAGCGCATCCGCCCCGGATTTGCACGATCATATTTGCCGTAGGTCCGGTCATTTGTTATACCGGCTTTGCCCCCTGCGTTTCTCCCCTTGCACCCGCGTCCGCGCCCTGAAAAAGCATTAGTTGGTGGTAAACGTTAACAAAAAGCTCAAAATTTAACATTTATCGGTAATACTTTGCCAAAAAAGAACGTTTAAAGCGCGTTCCGAACGATATCCAATAGATGGGTGACGAACATTTTATTCTCTTTCGCTTTTTACCAAAAAAACCTTTTACGGAGACGCTCCCGACCGTTGCACCGGTTCACAGCGGGCCGACCCATCACCAAACCAACGCCTTATGGCCACCATTCATAACAATCCGACTCCTTCCCCCAAGTTCACCCCCACCCCCGCGCCGAAAAAAAACCGGACGCCGCTGCTGGGTGGAATCATCGCCGTCCTGCTGCTGGCCCTCGCCGGCCTCGGCATCGGCTACGCTAACCAGGGCAACGACAACGCCGAACTGCAGACCGACCTCGTCGAGATGGAACAGTTCAAAGCCACCGCCGAGAAACAGTACTACGAATCACTCGCCGAACTCGAGGAAATGCGCGGCAGCAACGAAGAGCTGAACGCCCTGATCGATCAGCAGAAGGAAGACCTGAAGCTACAAAAAGACAAGATCTCCAGCCTGACCCGCGACAGCCGCAACCTGGTAGCCGCCCGCCGCGAGCTGAAGGAACTGCGTACCCAGACCGACGGCTACCTCTCACAACTCGAAGAACTCCGCCTGGCCAACGCCGAGCTGAACGACGACAACACCCGCCTGACCAGCGAACGCGACCTGCTCAGCAGCGACCTCCAGGTCAGCCGCCAGCAGAACGAGAGCCTTAACTCTGAACGCGCCGTGCTCGTGAGCGAACGGGAAGAACTGACCAGCACCAACCAGGAGTTGAACCGCCAGGTAGGCATCGCCAGCGTATTGAAAACGAACAACATCACCGTCATTGGCCAGAAGATCCGCAGCAACGGCAAGTTTGCCGACCGCAAAAGTGCCCGGAGCGTCGACCGGCTTTATGTCTGCTTCAACAGCCTCGACAACGCCGTGGCCAAGGCCGGTGAAGAGAGTTTCCAGCTTCGCATCATCAACCCCGCCGGCGAAACGATCCAGATCGACGCCGAAGGAAGTGGCGTTTTCACGATGGCCAATTCCGGAGAAAAGATACCCTACACCAAATCCGTTAATTTTGCCTTCGACGGCGCCGCCGCCAGCCACTGTACCGACTGGACGGTCGCCAGCCAGCAGTACGCTAAAGGCACCTACACCGCCGAGCTTTACAACAAAGGTTTCTTTGTGGGTGAAGGCCAGGTAGTGCTGAAGTAAGCTTCGGCCTGCTTCCCCCTAACCAAACATGACCAGCGGGGTCGTGAGCTTTGTGCTTGCGGCCCCGTTTTTTGTTTAAGGCCTGAAATTCCGTGGAACCATACGCGCGGTCAGCGGCATTTATACAAGTTGCCTCCGCGGACAACTCAACCCACGTATCATCTCACGGGTTTTCCCGAAAACCAACCTACTCCACCATCAACGCGCAAACGCTACTTTCCGAATCGCTGGATCTGCCCGTCCCCCAAACGGAACTGGACGAAGCCGCCTTCCTCCGGCACCTCGCCGACGTGGTCGACTACTGGATGCAGCACCGCATGGAGCAACTCATGAGCCTTTGCTACACCCTCGACGTCCGGGAAGAGTTGGTTGCGGAGGTCTTTCACCCCAACGCCGCCGAGCCCGCGAATATCGGCCTGGCGCGCCTGCTCTACGCCCGGCAGTGCCGCCGCCTGGAAACCAGACGGACCATCAGGGCCGAGCCCCTCGACGATGAAGATGCCTGGTAAAAAACTCCTCCTCCCGCTGCTCCTACTGGCGCTCTACTTCGGCGGGCGGGCCTGGTACTTCACGCCCACCGTCGGGGGAACCCAAATGGCCACAAACTTCACCGCGGTACGGGCCGACGGGAAACGCTTTCAGCTCACCGACCTGCACGGCAAGTACGTACTGCTCGATTTTTGGGGCAGCTGGTGCGGCCCCTGCCGGCGCGAAAGTCCGCAACTGGTGAAGATGCACGCACAAACCAAAGGCCGGCTCACCATCGTCAGCATCGCAATCGAGCGCGACAGTACGGCGTGGCGGCGGTCGCGGACGCGGGATGCAAGAAACTGGCCTTTCCAGGTCATGGAAACCACCGCCAGCCTTAAATTCCTTAACGGAAAAGTGGCGGACCTGTACGGCGTAAACAAGGTGCCGACCAATTTTTTGATCGGGCCGGACGGGGTGATCGTGGGGGTGGATGTGCCGCTTGCCGACATTCCGGCGCTGATGCATTAGTCAGGCGCAAGGGACGGAGAAGTCACGGTGATGCTTCCGGTTTTGTCGGTGTTTTCAACGTATTCGAAAATTAATGGCTGCCCCGGTAAAAATGTGTCCTCCCCGCAGCGCAAAATTCCTCAGCCTTACAGCTCACTGGTGGAGTGAAACATCACTTCCGGATGGTTGTCCCTGGCCATTTGCAGCGTCCAGGCCGAGTCGGCAAGATAGACGAGGCGGCCTTCTTTATCGTGGCCGATGTGCTGGCGGCGGCGCTCCTGGAAGGCTTTGAGCTCGGCTTCGTCGTCGCAGGTCACCCACAGGGCCTTGTGCAGGTTGATGGGTTCGTACTGCACGGTGGCGCCGTACTCGTGTTCGAGGCGGTACTGGATAACGTCGAACTGGAGTGCGCCGACGCAGCCGATGATCTGGGCGTTGTCGACCGTGCGGGTGAAGAGCTGGGCGACGCCTTCGTCCATGAGCTGATCGATGCCCTTGGCCAGTTGTTTGGATTTGAGCGGATCGCCGTTATACACCCGGCGGAACTGCTCGGGGCTGAAACTGGGGATGCCCTTGAAATGCAACTCCTCCCCTTCCGTGAGGGTATCGCCGATCTTGAAGTTGCCGGAGTCGTAGAGACCGACGACGTCGCCGGCGAAGGCTTCGTCGACCACCTCCTTCTTGGCGGCCATAAAACTGGTCGGGTTGGCAAACTTCATCTTGCGGCCCTGGCGGACGTGCAGGTAATTGGTATTCCGCTCGAAGGTACCGGAGCAAATGCGCAAAAAGGCGATCCGGTCGCGGTGCCGGGGATCCATATTGGCGTGGATCTTGAACACGAAGCCGGTGAAATTATCTTCGTTGGGCAACACCTGGCGCTCCTCGGTGGCGCGCGGGCGGGGTTCGGGGGCGATCTGCACGAAGCAGTCGAGCAGTTCCTTCACGCCGAAGTTGTTGACGGCCGAGCCGAAGAAGACCGGGCTGATGGTCTGGCTCAGGTACTCCTCACGCTTGAACTCGGGGTAGACCTCGTTGATCATTTCCACTTCGGAGCGGAGCTCTTCGGCGGCGTCTTCCCCCACGAGTACGTCCAGCTCAGGATCGTGGAGATCGGTGAACTCGATGGTTTCCTCGGGGCGGCCCTGCTTATTGTCGGGACGGAAGAGGACGAGCCGACGCTCGTAGATATTGTACACGCCCTTGAAGCGGTCGCCCATGCCGATGGGCCAGCTGAGGGGGGTGCAGGGCAGAAGAAGTTTTTGCTCCACCTCGTCGAGCAAATCGAAGCCCTCCTTACCGGGCCGATCCATTTTGTTGATGAACACAATGACGGGGGTCTTGCGCATGCGGCAGACCTCGACGAGTTTTTCGGTCTGTTCCTCAACGCCCTTGGCGACGTCGATGACGACAATGACGGAGTCGACGGCGGTGAGGGTACGGTAGGTATCTTCCGCAAAGTCCTTATGCCCGGGCGTATCGAGAATATTGATCTTCTTGTCTTGATAATCGAAGGCCATCACGGAGGTAGCTACCGAGATACCACGCTGGCGTTCGATCTCCATAAAATCCGAGGTGGTGCTCTTCTTGACCTTATTGCTTTTCACCGCGCCGGCTTCCTGGATGGCGCCACCGAAGAGGAGAAGCTTTTCGGTAAGGGTGGTCTTACCGGCGTCCGGGTGGGCGACGATGCCGAAGGTGCGGCGGCGGGCTATTTCTTGTTTCTGGTTACTCATTGGCGGCGCGAAGATAAAGAGCGTCCGGCAGTCTTTGGGTTCGGGCGGTCAAACAGTTGGGCGGCACTTATCGCTTGCCTGTTCAGCTCAAGTACTACCCGACCGATAAGGCGCGAGCGCAGGATGCAAGGGAAGTTTTGAAAAGCAGACCACCTCCGCCCCGACCGCAACTTTTTTCCCGTAACGATTGCTTGACTATTTGAAGACAAAACTTATCTTTGCGCCCCGATCGCAAGCCGTCCTAGCTCAGTTGGTAGAGCAATTCATTCGTAATGAATAGGTCGTCGGTTCGAGTCCGATGGACGGCTCCCACGTAAAAAGCCCCGCTCAACGTTGTTGAACGGGGCTTTTGCGTGGGTATAAAGCTTGCTTAGGAAGCCGGCTTTCCATCCCGCGGTCGCGCCTGATCACTCGTACGTCCCGTATGGCCGTGCACCGGCCGGTTCTTACCGCGCAGCATCAGCAGTACCACTACCAGCAGTACGATCATCAGACCGATCCAGATGAACGGCTGGCTGTACCACTCGCCGGCGTCGTCGGCGTATGTCGTACCCCGATGCGGACTGCTGACGGGTTCGGGGTCGGCCTGCGCCAATAAGGAAGCGGCAGTCAGGTAAAAGGATAGGGCAACAAAAGATATTCGGGTAAGCATGTTGTTATTTTTTTAGCAGAAAAGCCGTACCTGAAGCAAGTTCGGGTACGGCTTTTGAGGTATATTTTATGATAATTATCTAGGCCTTCTTAAAGAGGCTGGATACGAGGCTCACGACAAGCAGCACCAGAAAGACATAAAATAAAATTTGTGCAATGGAGGCAAGTCCGCCCGCAATACCTCCGAAGCCGAGAACTCCGGCAATGAGGGCAATGACGAAAAATATAATGGCATAGCGTAACATAGTATAAAGGTTTTTTGGTTAATAATTAGATTACAAGCTACTGTATATCAACTGCTTGTATTACTCATAACGCGGTCCGATTTTCTGGTGTTCGTTGTCGTCAAAAATATTTTGCAGCAAACCCGTAAATACTTTGTTGGGTTATACTTGTCGATATGACCAAGCCCGATAACCTTATTTACCAAAACGTACAAGATCAACAACTGCGCGAATGGTTCGCCGAAACCCTGGCGACGTACCCCGAACTGCAGGGCCGCAAGATTTACCTGCGCAAACTTGCCATGAAGCGCAGTACGATGCGGGCACAGCCCGTCATTAACCGCTACTTTTTTCGCCGGGCCACCCGCCACTACCGGGTCGACTTCAGTGACCACATGGACGTGACGGAGCACGTGCTGGTGCAAAAACTGCCCCGCGCGGTGGTGGTCGGGTGGTTCGCGCACGAACTGGGCCACATCGTTGATTACCTCAACCGCCCGGTGCTGGGCATGATCAGTTTCGGGCTGGGCTACGCGTTGTGGTCGCGCTATATGCGCAAGGCCGAGCGGGTAGCGGATACTATTGCCGTAAACCACGGTTTCGGTGCCGAGATCCGGGCCACCAAGCACTATCTGCTCGATCACGCTACCCTGCCCCCGCACTACAAAGAAAGACTGAAAAAGTATTATCTCTCGGCGGACGAGTTGGAGGGGCTGATCCTGGCCTGGGAACGGGAAAGAGAGGAACCCGAGATTGCGGAGATTCCCGACGATCTATAAAAATTGTTTTAAATAAAATTATTGATATTTTTTGTTTCAATAATAAAACCCCTTATGTTTGGGCTCACCCAACCAACATCATATGGAATGATCCGAAGAGCACAGGCGCTCTACCAACCAACACTGAAAGGCAAAATTTGTAAAAGCACCAGCGCGTTCCGTGAGGTATCAGATCGTAGGGATGCTCAAAGAACGTCCGATACTTCAGTTTGAAGAATTTGCAGCGACGTTAATCCCCTTACGCCTCAAAAGCCAGCGCCTCCCGAAGGTAATTCAAAAATGGCCGCATCACTACGAACCCCCTTTCTAAAGTATCCACGAAATCGGCCCGGCTTACCTCCGCCTGCGTCAACTGCCGCGTAACGGTAAAATTCTTGCGCCGCAACAGGTCGATGTGCCGATGCTCCCGGGTGTAGCCGGCCGGGCTGGTCTTCAGCGCGTCCGCATCTTCATCGAACCCGCCAAAAAAATCAGCAAATGCTTTTTCCCCAACGATCTTTTTCAGCTCCTCCCCGTCGTAATCGATCGCCTCGCGCAGCTTTTTCAACGCTTCCGGATCGGGGTGCCAGAGGCCACCCGCCAGAAAGGAGCCGCCGGGGCTCACGTGCAGGTAGAAGGCCGGCCGGTTGCGTCCTTTATAGGGATCGAAGCCGAAACTGTCTTTGTAGGTCGGCTTGTCCGGATGAAAGACGTTGTTGTTATTGATGCGCATGATCGTCTTCTTCGGCGGCAGCTTTTCCAGTTCGGGGTCGTGCCGGCTTAGCCGCTGCAGGTAGCCGGCGATTTCCCTCAGCCAAATGTCCTTGGCTTCGTGATAACGGGGCCGGTGCTCGTCCATCCAATCTTTGCTGTTATTGTCCCTCAGGTCGCGGAGAAAATCATAGATCTTGCGCTTTTTCATTTCAGAACAACGGTGCCGGGCGCTCAGCGTTCAGCATCCGGCGCTAAAAAAATCTCTTAAGCCCAACCTTCCAAAGCGAAATAAATGTCTCAGAAATCCGTCCGGTTCGCGCTTGTTGACTGCAACAACTTTTACGCCAGTTGCGAGCGTCTTTTCCAGCCCGCCCTTGCCCGCACGCCCATCGTCGTTCTCAGCAACAACGACGGCTGCGTGGTGGCCCGCAGCAACGAGGCCAAGGCCCTCGGCATTCCGATGGGCATCCCGCTGTTCAAGATCCGTTCGCTGATTCGCAGCGGCAAAGTGAAGGTCTTTTCCTCCAACTATACCCTGTACGGTGATCTTTCGCGCCGGGTGATGGAGGTGCTTTCCCGCCACTGCGCCGAGGTGGAGATCTACTCCATCGACGAGGCCTTCCTGCGGCTCAACTTCTTCGGCCAGACCGACGCCTCCCTGACCGACTGGGCCACGGAGGTTCGTACGCGGGTGGGGCGGGGCGTCGGTATTCCCGTATCGGTGGGCATGGCCCCCACCAAAACGCTGGCAAAACTGGCCAATCACCTCGCCAAGAAGCGCACCGTCACCGGCGTGGCCACCCTCAACCCCGGCGACCCGGTCATGGCCGAGTTGCCCGTGGACGAGGTGTGGGGAGTGGGCCGTGCTTACCACGAGCGGCTCACCAGGGTCGGCATCACCACCGCCGCCCAGCTTGCCGCCGCGGACCTGGCCTGGATCCGCCGGTCTTTCGGCGTGGTGGGGGTCCGGCTGGTACGCGAGCTGCGCGGAGAGGTTTGTCTGGAGCTGGAACCACCCCTCAACGGCCGTAAAAACACGATGGTTTCCCGCTCCTTCCCCAAAGACATCTCCGACCCCGCCGAACTGGAACGCCGCCTGGCGCTCTACGCTACGCGGCTGGGCGAAAAACTGCGGCAGTACGACCAGGCCGCGCGCACGCTCTCCGTTTTCTTGTGGGTCAACCGCTTCCGCAACCCCCGTCCGGATGGCCGGCTGTGCTTCACGCGCGCCATCGAACTGCCCGTGGCCACCAACCACACCAACGAGTTGATTCACCACGCAAAACTGATCGGCCGGTCGCTGGCCGAAGCCGGTACGCCCTACAAAAAAGCGGGCATCATGGCCGGAGAACTGGTGCCGGCCGCCACCCGCCAGGGTAGCCTGTTCACCAACCGGGCCGCCGACCTGCGCAACGACGAGATCATGCGGGTGATGGATGCCATCAACGCGGCCGACGGCCGGGGCACGGTCAGTTTTGCCAGTTGCGGCACGAGTACGGCCATTCCGCTGCGGCGGGAATTTCGAAGTTCGGATTACACAACCTGCTGGAAGGGAATCCTGGGGGTCTGATGATTTTCGGGGCGCGGCGCGCAGGATGCAAGGAAAGTTTTTTAAGAGCAAAAGACCCGCACGCCGACCTCATTCCGCCAGGACCGCAACTTCCGCCCCGCTCAGCCACCGCTGCAGCAGAATTTGATTGCCGCTCAGCGGTACCAGCTGAAACCGCTCGAACAGCCCGAACGCCACCGACTCCCCGATCGGCTCCACCCTCACCCCAAAAGCGGAGGTGTAGTCGGAATGCAGCACGAAAAGCTCCCCGCCCCGCTTGAGCAGGTACCCGACGTGGCTTTGATCAAAACCGATGAAATAAATCCCCTCCGACGTCAGGCTATCGATCTGGTGAATAGCCGCGGCGGTAACGGATTCGTTCACCCCGATGATCTCCTCCCCCAGGGCCAGCGACTGCGCTTCGCGAAGGGGACTACGCTGCGCCAGCCGGTACCGGTTCACGTTCAGGCCCAGGTGCGCAAGCGTAGTGGAGACGAAGTAACCGCAGGCTACCTGCCCCACTCCCGGTTTCGACGTATGCCCCCCGAACGACCACGGCGTGCCGTACCAATACGGGATGATGCCGTTGAGCAGGGCGTCGGTGAAAGCACGGGACAGGCTATCGGGCGAAGGCGTATTCCGGCGCAGACCGCTCCGCAGACGCTCCGTGGCCGCGCGGGTGGCGGCGTAGCTGACCGTGGAATCCGGCACCAGGCGAATACCGTAGTCCTGCGGCAGTACCGGGGGTGCCGGGATTTCCTGCAGGGGTTCCGCAAGGAATGGTGAGGGGGCCCCAGGTAACGAAGAATCGGCGGAGGCCGGCGCGCAGGACACCAGCACGAACGATAGCGACAGGCAAAACATCAGTCTTTTCATTCGGTGCGTTTCTCAACGAACGGTGACTGGTTCACGGACATTGCTCCCTAAAGATCCTTTCCCCCTGCACCCGCGACCGCGCCCCTGATCTCGTCCAGATAAGGGTAAAAATCCGGCAGTACTTCCGCCCCGCGCCCCCGCACCCACTGCGCCTGGTAGCCGTTGGCCAGCCGGAAGGCATCCTCGATGATGTCGGCCTGCTGCTCGTAGTTGAACGCTTCGAGTTCCCGGCTGAGCCGCAGGGGCTCCAGGCCCCCGTAGTTGTAGCCCATCTTCGTCGTCTGGGCGTACAGTGCCCGCGGGATGTATGCCGCGCCCCGGTGGGTATACTGCCAGATGTGCACCACCTCGTGCACCAGCGTCGGTGCGTTCATGGGCCGCCAGCCGTTGATGGTGTGAAAACTGACGTAGTAAAAATTGGCCCAGGAAGGCCCGGCATACGCCCGCTCATCGATCCGGATCAGGTCGTACGGTACACTGTTGCCGAAGATCGGCTCCAGCAAGCGGTACTCCGCCGCCGTCAGGGGCCGGGTGTTGGGGAAAAAGCCACTGGTACAGGCCTCGTACAGATCGAACACCCCGACGAGGTCGAGCCCGGCGAACAGCACGTCCAGCAATCCCCGCACCGAAAGCGACCGGTGCCACAGACTACGCAGCCGCCGCCAGCGCAACGGAGCGTTGCGGCGAGTCATTCCCAGCCGGCGAAGAAAGTAAGTTCTGGACACGGGATATCAAACACGCCGGGGTGGTGTAATAGTTTGATGGCGGTTCCGGGATAAAACAATACACCCTACCTTCGCTCCCGTGCCAAAGAACATCCCAAAATACCGCCGCTGGCTCAGCTACATCACCGAGCAGGTGCTGGAAACCACCTCTTCCGAACACAACGATTACCTGCAGGTGAGTCTGGTGCAGGGCCGCCTCCAGCTCGTAGCCGAAGATGCGATCTACAGCTTCGGCGACTACTACCTCAATTTCCGTAAGCTCTTCGAACGCTTCGATTTCGAACAACTGCCGCTGCGTTCCAACGTCCTTATCCTGGGCCTGGGCCTGGGCAGCATCCCCGAGTTGCTGGAAGACTACATCGGCGTGGAGTACAACTACGTGGCCGTGGAGATCGACCCCGTCATCATTCAGTTGGCCTCCGAATACAGTCTGCCGCAACTGCGCTCCTCCATCGAAGTACGCCAGGCGGATGCCTACGCCTTCCTGCAGCTCGACCCCCGCCGCTACGACCTGATCTGCGTCGATGTTTTTCAGGACGCCACCATTCCGGAGCACCTCAACGGCGACGATTTCCTCGACCTTTTAAAGAATAGCCTGGCTCCCAACGGAGCCATCGCCTATAACCGCATCGCGGATACCTCCGCACACGCCCGCGAATCCCTCGCCTATTACGAAGGCCCCTTCAAGAAAGCATTTCCAAACGGGGAGTTGTACAACAGCCGGGGGAATTACATGCTGGTGAACGAAGAACGGTTTTTGCTGGAAGGATGAGCGGCCGGTTGGCATCCTTGGTTCGTTGCACCCTACTCTTCTACCACTTCCTCTTCCCTGCGCAAATGGATCACCTCGATCCGGGTATTCGTCACCGCCACCATCCGGCAGTGAAACCCCTGTAATTCCAGGCTTTCGTCCTGCTCGGGCACCCGCTCCGCCTCGGTGACCACGAAGCCGGACAGGGTGTGGTACTCGCCTTCGGGCAGGCCGAGTTCGTATTTTTCGTTAAGGTAGCTGATCTCCAGGCGACCGCTGAAGGTATAGCTCCCGTCGGGCCGAAGGACTTCTACGAAGTCGTCTTCGTCGAACTCGTCCTCGATCTCTCCGAAGATCTCTTCCAGCAGATCTTCCATGGTGACGACCCCGGCGATGTCTCCGAATTCGTTCACCACGCAAGCGATGCTCAGTTGATCCTTGATCGACTGGTCCAGCAAGTCGGTTACGCGGGCCACCTCGGGGATGAAGGTGAGCTCCATGACGATGTCGGCCAGATTCTCCGGCATACCGAGCAGTTGCTGGTGGTGAACGTAGCCGAGTACCTCGTCCATGTCCCCGTCCACCACCAGGATGCGGCTCAGCCGGGTTTCCAGGAAACGCCGCTCCACCTCGTCAATGGTGGCGGAAACGTCGACACTCTGAATTTCGGTCCGGGGTACCATGCAGTCGCTGACCCGTACGTCGGAGAGGTTAAGGGCGTTGCCGAATAGTTTGGTATCGATTACTCCCTTATCCTCGTCGGAGGCGGAGCGGCTTTCGTTGACGAAGTTCTCCAGATCGAGCCGGGTGAGTACCGTGTCCAGTTCTTCAGCGGGCCGCTTGAAAAAAAAGCGCAGCAACTGGTTGCTAGAGCTGGTCATGATTATGCTGGGCAGGTACAGCAGCCACTGCAGTCCCCGCAGGGGCACGGCCAGCAAGTACAGTGCATCGTCGGCAAACAGGCGGAACAACGTCTTTGGCAGGTACTCCCCGAAAACCAGGACGATCAGCGTCAGGATCACCGTTTCCCCCAGCAAACTCAACATGCTCCCGTCGGTTCCCGTAGGCCCGACCAGCCAGGCGAAAGACCCCGAGATCAGGGAAGTGAAAGCCACCAGGGCCAGGTTGTTGCCCACCAGCATGGTGCTCATGAAATCGGCCGGGCGGTCGAACCAGTCCGCCAGGATACGGCTCCGCCGGGTACCCCGCTTTTTTTTCAGTTCCACCCGCAGTTTGTTCGCCGAGACGTAGGCGATCTCCGAGCCGCTGAACAGGGCCGAGAGAATCAGGAACAGGATGATGGCGGCGGTGAGGATAAGACGGACGGGTTGATGCGTAAGCGCGGCGGGCTACTAAAAACGGGCCGGGCGCGCCGGAATGATCGCTAAGGTAACGGCAAGTTTACGGAGTTGAGACCGATTCGAAAGAAGAAAGGGCGGTTCGGCTGATTCTTCGTACCCGGTCCGGGCTTGTTCGGAAGGTTCGTTGGTAGTTCAGTTGTCAAAAGAACAATTCCTCCGGGCAAGGGCTTACTGCGTGCGCTTCACCGGTATCCGCCCGTCCACCTGCAAAACACGGGCGTTGGTGAACGCCTGGTCGGATTCAAGGCCGTGCCCGGTGATCACATAATCGGGCTGTCGCAACACAACGAATTTGTTGGTATGGATGCGTTGTCCTTTTTCGTCCCAGTTCAGCTCTTCGGTGTCGAGGCGTTGCTGGTCGGTGGATTCCCAAACCACGCTGTCGCGTACGGTGATCTGTTTGGTGCGCGGCCGGTATACTCCCCAGTTGGCGATCAGCGTACTGCTGGTGTCCTGGTATTCATCGAGGAAAGCAACCCGCAGCCCGTCGGGGAATTCCTGACGCTGGTCCGCTTTATCGAGGTAATTGAGCATGGTGGGTGCGGTGACGATGCCGCGCACGTAGCCGGAGTCGCTGAAGATGATTCGCACCTCTTCGGCCAGTTCCACCTTGTCGCTGAGTTTTTCCCGCAAACGCGCTACGTCGGCCGGGTCGTTGACGCACGACGCCGCGAGGAAAAGGACGCCCAGTAACGGAACGAGATAAGCAAACGAGAAGACAGTGGAACACTGCGTTCCGGATCGCCGGGAGCCGGTCGGGGAATTTGATACCTGGACGGGAGTGAGCAATTTTATGACCGGTTGGAAGTAAGAAAATTGGTTAAAGGCAGGTTCCCGAACGAGTACTTACGCCACGAGTCGGCGCACGGCGGCACGGAAAACGTCGCCGTACAGTTCGGGCTTCTCCGGTACGAAGTTGTTGTTGTACTTGTACAGGTACACCACGAGAATCACGAAAAGAAGCAGGCCAATGGCGGCGGCCATCAGGGCGTATCCTTTGATACCGGCGGATTTGATCTCAGACATATCGGAAAATTTCTTTTGAAGTCACAAAAATACAACGCCGCCGGGAGTGATAAGTGCGTAGCGGGTAAAAAAGCACGGCAATCGTAACATTGGCCGTTTCGCTGCCCGCAATCTCCGCAACTACACCGACAACGCGGCGGCCCCTGAATCTATCGCACGGCGAGGGAACAATAACGATGGGTAAAAAAATAGTGGGTAATGCCGTCCGCAATCGCTGACCACATTACCCACTATAAACTATCGACCCCCGGAAGCGTCAACTTAGTTGTTCCGACAGTCACCGTCGGAGCGCTCGTCCGCCACGTCGGCATTGAGGCGCAGGGCCAGCATCAGCCGTCCGGCCGCCTGGTTGCGGGTGGTGACGTTGAGTTGCTGCCGCGCCTGGGGCAGGCGACCGCTGTTGGCAGTGGGGGCATCGTTGAGGGGCTGAACGAGGTAAACACCGCTCTGCCCCACAACGGGTGCACTGACGCTGCCGGTGTACCCGGCGGCAATGGCCGCGATCACCTTCGGTTCGCTGCCGATCACGGGCAGGCTCTGCAGGGTAGGATTGCTGCTGATGGTGTCGATATCGACGTCGTACTCACCGGCCAGGGCACGGAGGTCTTTACCGGCCAGCATTCCGGCCAGTTTCTTGCCCTTCACGCGGTTACGAACCAGAGGCTCGAGTTGCTCGCGCACGGCGGCTACGCCCGGCATTCCCTTGGGGATAATGTCGGCCAGACCTACGACTACGTGGTTGTTTTCGTAAAACAACTGCGGATCGGTGAAGGAATAAACATCGGGGCTCACGTCGCCTTTATCGGCAGCGTACGCCCAGCACATCATGTCGCGCACGTCCTTTCCGCTGCCCAGTCCCTGGAGGGCGTAGTTGCTGGCGGGAAGCGGACCGGAAGTGATCACCTCCATACCGGCGGCTTCGGCGGCGGCGGCGACATCACTGAACTTCGTCTTGTCCTTCACGAAAGAGCGGGCTTTGTTCTTTACTTCCCGCACGGTGGCGGAGGTCGGCACAATCGGCTCCACCACGTAAGCCACCTTGGCGCGGGGCTGGCTGGTACCGCTGCGGCTGGTCGTTTCCACCAGCAGCCAGCCGAAGGGTGCGCGTACTTTGGTAAAGCGCCCGACGGTTCCGGTCTGAAACAATACATTGTCGATCGCGCGGGGGTACTGGCCGGGCGTGGCGTTGGCGATCACACCGTCGGTCAGGCCGGGGTACTGGTTGTACTTCTCGGCCAGAGCGGTGAAGTCGCGGGTGCTCACGTTGAAGACGCCCATCAGGCTATCGATGATGCGCTCGGCCTCGGCGAACTGGTCGGGGCTGGTCACCTGGCGCAGGATCACGCGGCCCTTGGCGCTGTCGGCCATTACTTTACGGTCGATCAGTTTGAGCAGTTTCATCGCGTTGCCTTCGAGGTAGGGGCCGAAAACGGTACCCGGCTCGATCTGGTTCAGTACGGCGTCGGCGATGATGGGGCTGAGACTTTTTTCGGCGAGGTAGGCGGCCTGATAGCTGCCGTTGGCACTGACGGCGAAGAGACTGTCTCCGGTTTCGGAGGTTTCCTCGCGCCACTTGGCGGCCGTTTCGGTAAGCTTGGTGCGCAGCGCGGCGGAGTCGGCATCGGTGGGGGTGACGGCAAAGGCGACGTAGCTCAGCTGGCGCGTCTCTTCGGGGTTGATGAAACCGGCGCGGTACTCGTCCATGTAGGCCTGGATATCGGCGTCGCTGACTTCCACCTCGGTGTTGTCCACTTCCTCGAAAGGGATCTTCACTACGGCGGCGCGGCGGCTGCCGGACTGGTCGTTGGCGTAGGCTTCGGCCATGAAACCGGGCGCGTACATCGCCTTGGTGACCAGGGCGGTCATCTTTTCCTGCAGGCGGGTCGAGCGTACGTCGCGGGTCTGGTACTTCCAGAAACCACGCACGTCGGGGATAATGCCCTGCTGAATATCCTGATCAACGGTACCCTGATCGCGCGATTGCTTGATCTGATTGAGCATCGTCCGGTTGATCGTACCCGTCTGCGGATCAGCGAAGTTGCGCTGAATGACGGGGCTGGGGTTATTGCCGAACTGGAGTGCCTCCATTTCGTCTTCGGTTACGGCCAGGCCGAGTTCTTCGGCTTCGGAGTTCACGATGGCTTCGGTGACGTAAAAGTTCCAGAGTTGATCGCGGTTGGCGAAGTTATCACCGCCGGAGAAGGCCGCGCTGGCCGTCCGGTCGAAGTCGCCGCGGTCGATCTCGGTTTCCCCCACGGCACCCATCCGGTTCATCACCGGCCCCAGGGCGCCACCGGCACCGTTGGTCATCTCGGAAAAAATGAAGAGGGCGACACCGCCCCCGATGAAGAGGAGAACGATGAGGGTATTCTGTCTGATCTTACCAATTAGTGCCATACTGCATCTAGCTTTATGTAGCCCCCTAAAGGGCCTTTCTGTTCGTTGTATAAAGTGGTACGTGCCGACGAAAAACGGCCGGACCATGTCTGTAAAGGTCCCGGCCGATGCCCGTTGGGGACGCGAAGATACGACAAATTAAAAAATCACGTAGGTTCGGGAACGGCGGGTGTGTTTTTGGCGCGGCCGCAGGTGCAAAAAAAGCTTTCCAGAGCCCTGATCCGCCGGCCCCGGACCCTGCTTTTCAAAGAACCGGCCCTTGCACCCGCGGCCCCGCCCGAAAACCTCCGTCATGAACTGCACGAAAGCATCGAGCAGCCTACCCGGTCCCGCGCCCACTCCGGCCGCTTCGCGAACCATTGTTCGTGCAGCGGCTGCTCGGCGTAGGGCGCCTTCAGGAGGGTGTACAGTTCGTCGATCAGCGTAAAATCACCCGCGTCGGCCTTGTCGATCGCCAGTTGCGCCATGTAGTTGCGCAGCACGTATTTGGGGTTCGTGGCGTTCATCAGGGTTCGGCGCCCGGCAGCCGAGCCGGTATCGCGGCCGAGCCGTGCCCCGTACTTCTCAAACCACGCACGCCAAGCCGTCAGGGTAGCGCCCGTCAACTCTTCGGGAGCATAGAAGGCCGCCCGGACCGGGCCGAGGAACTCCGTACCGGAACCGAGTGCCGCATCGGCACCGAAGCCGCTCAGCGTGCGGAAGAAGATGGTCATGTCCGTCTCGGTAAGCGGCAGTACCTCCGTCAGTTCTTCGATCAAGGCCTGGTCTTCGGCTTCCGTGGCGAGCAGCCCCAGTTTGGCCCGCATCATGGCGAGGTACCCGGTGGCGTACGCCTCTTTGTAGTCCTCCAGGATCGCCTGCAGGGGGGCTGCCGTTCCGACGAGGGGCATCAGCGCGCTGCCCAATTGCGCCAGGTTCCACTGCGCGATCACGGGCTGGTACCCGAAGCGATAACGGCGGCCATTGGCGTCGGTGGTGTTCGGGGTCCAGCCCTCGTCGTAGCCCTCGAGCCAGCCGTAGGGGCCGAAGTCGATCGTGAGGCCGAGCGCCGACATATTATCGGTATTCATCACGCCGTGCACGAATCCTACGCGCTGCCAGTGGATGACCATCTCCAGGGTTCGTTGGCTGACCTGGCGAAAGAATTCCACGTAGCGGGAGGCCGCGTCTCCGGTGGCCGGAATTTTCGGATAGAAGTGCCCAATGACGTAGTCGGTCAGTTTCCGCAGGTTGTCGGTATCCTTGCGGGCGGCGAAGAGCTGAAAGTTGCCGAAGCGGACGAAGGACTCGGCGGCGCGGCACACAACGGCCCCCTGCTCGTAGGCGGCGTTACCGTCGTAGAGCATGTCCCGCAGCACCTGGTCACCGGTCAGGGAAAGTGTAACGGAGCGGGTGGTGGGCACGCCGAGGTGGTGCATCGCCTCGCTGCACAGGTGCTCCCGGACGGAAGAACGGAGCACGGCCAACCCGTCGGCGGTACGCGAATACGGCGTCACGCCTGCGCCCTTGAGCTGCAACGCCCAGCGTTTATCGTTGTGGACCACTTCGGTCAGGTTGATCGCCCGCCCGTCGCCCAGCTGCCCGGCCCAGTGGCCGAACTGGTGCCCGCCGTAGCACATCGCGTAGGGGTCGGTGCCGGGGAGAACGGCCGCACCGGAGAAGATTTTGAGAAATTCTTCGGATGCGGCCGTGGCGGCGTCCAGGCCGATGGCTTCCACCATCTCCCGTGAGTAGTGCACCAGCGTCGGGCTGGTCGGTATGCGGGGGGTGGCGTAGGAGAAAGCGGCTCCGGTCACCTGGCGGGGGGTGTTGGCGCGGTTGGGATCGGCGGGGAGGATGCTGGAGAAGGTATCGGCGGGGAGGAGATTCATCAACTTGCTTTGTAGCGGTTATGACTCGTCAACAAGCCAGGAGCGGGATTCGTTTGGATCGGGAATCGGGGCAGCACCGCCGGGCCGAAACATTTATCTATCTTGCCCGTCCGCAATCCATTTCCCCATGTCCCAGATCAGCATCCCCTCCGAAAACGGTAACCTCACCCTCACCAAATCCACCAAACTGGTGGGGCTGAAGAAAAAGGATGCGGATAAGGACCTGAACGAGGTCAGCACCCGCGTCATTCCCGACCTGGGCGGCTTCGAGGTGGTCACGCTCAACCCGGACGAAAACGTGGACGAGGCGCTGGACCGGGTGCGTGCGCACGAAGAGGTGGAAGTGGGGACCCACGTTTACTTTGCCGAAGGCGACAACCGCCCGGTGGTCGCTACCGGCATCCTGTACTGCGAGATGGCCCCCGGCGTCGGCCTGGAGGAGCGGCAGGTGATCTTCGATGCCTTCAGCCTGGAGATCATCGAGGATCGCGAAGACGGAACCATTGTTTGTAAAACGACCCCGAAAAGTCCCAACCCCCTCAAGGTCGCCGCCGCCCTGACCAAACTCAGCATGGTAAACAAGGCGTACCCGGATCTCGACATTCCGCTGGACCAGTACTTCATGGAACCGCGCGACGGGCTGCTGCCCCACTCCTGGCAACTTGAAAACAAAGGCTTCGTTACCGACGTGCCGAGCTTTCGCCTCAAGGCCGGAGCCGACGCCAAGGTGAAGGCCGCCTGGCGTCGCCTGGGCAACCTCGGTTCCACCCGCACCATCGTGGCCCTGATCGATAACGGCTTCGACGTCAACCACCCCGACCTGCGGGGCAAGGTGGTGGCTCCCCTCAGCATCAGCAGCGGCGGCTCAACCCTGCCCACCGGGCCGCGTTTTGGCGACCACGCCACGCCCTGCGCCAGCGTCGCCGTAGCTTCCGCCAACGGTACCGGCATCGTGGGTGCGGCACCCAACGCCCGGCTGATGCCCCTGCACGGGCTGACCTACTCCAAGTTCCTGACCGAGCGCATGTTCAGCCACTGCATCCGCAACGGGGCCGACGTCATCAGTTGCAGCTGGGGAACGATCGACGCGCGCTACCGGCCGGGAGCGGAGCACGAGCGGGCCATCCGCAAGGCGCTCACCACGGGCCGGCGGGGCAAGGGCTGCGTGGTCGTCTTCGCCGCCGGTAACGAAGGGCGGGAGTACATCAATTACTACGCCAACATCCCCGGCGTGATCGGCGTAGGGGCCAGTACCAGCTCGGACACCCACGCATCGTACTCCAACCGGGGCAACGGCATCAGCGTCGTGGCCCCGTCCGACGGGGGCTGGCCGATCCTGGCCGCCCGCGCCGCCTGGGACCAGGGCAACCCCGGCATGCCGGCCGACAAGCGGTACTACGTCGACGGCATCGACCGGGGGCCGCACTACAAACACTTCGGCGGTACCAGCTCGGCCACGCCGCTCGTAGCGGGCATCTGCGCCCTGATCCTGAGCGCCAACGACCAGCTGACCAGCGCCGAGGTAAAATCGATCCTCGAACGGACGGCGGATAAGATCGGTAACCGTTGGGACTACAATTCGGCCGGCTACTCAACCAAGTACGGCTACGGCCGCGTCAACGCCGAAGCCGCCGTGGCCGAAGCCCTCCGGATGCGTGCCGGCGGGAGCGTCACCCGGCCCACCGCACCGACGCGCCCGACGGTACCAACCCCACCCACGCCCCCCCGGGACAATACCACCGTTACTCCTCCGGCTCCGCCCCTTGCACCCGCGCCACCGCCCGTCACCCGCCCCACCGGCCCGCAAGTCACCGGCACCAACCTGTTCCGCTTTTCGGTGCAGGGCCAGGCGCGTACGGGCTTCGGCCTCCAGGTATCGGTCAACAATGAGTTCGCCAACGTACTCAAGGAAGTGGAGAACCTGGAACGCCGACACGGGCAGCCGGTACTGGTCAACATCAGCAGCGTGAACGGGCGCACCGCCTTCAAGATCTTGCTCGGGCCGTACGCCACCCGCCAACAGGCCGACGCCGCCAAGCGCAAAGTGGTGCGTCAGGGTGCGCGCGAGCCGTGGTTGCGGCCTTTGAATACGCTGTAAATATGGCCCTGAACTGAAGGGCACGGAGTTAACGTACATGAATGATTTATATTTACAACCCTGCTACCGGGAGCTGATTTCTCCGCAATAGTTCCCCGTTGGCATTGCTGAAATTACCTTAATTCTTCCTATTTTTGCCTTAGCGTCTTGTTCCGCTTATTACCCCTTTTACCCGGTGAGGTTACATCAATATGTTCCCGCCATTGACACCAAACCCACACCCATGCGTAGCCTTACCCTCACGCTCCTGTTCGTTTTAATCACCGCTGCCCTTACCGCGCAGATTCGCAAGGGCGACCGTATTCTGACCCCTTACAACAACTCGCCAATCACGCTGGTGAGTGCCCCCCCTGCCGTTGCCAGCAACGTTGGTGGCTTATTCCTTATTACCGAGGGGGAAGGCGCCGTCTTAACGGTATTGCCTCAATACGGTTTTGCGGTCAGCAACCGTATGGTCATCGGAGCTTCGGTGATCGTCGGTTTGTCCGTTGGTGGCGGTAGCGGTGAAGTTTCGGCGGGAATCACGCCCTATGCCCGCTACTATTTTGTCAATAAACCAAAGTTACTGGCTTACGGCGGCCTTCGTGCCGGCGTTGCGCTGGCGGATAACGATGCTTTTATCGATGCGGCCTCCCTTGTACAGCCCCACCTTGGTGTAGGGCTGCCGCTCGCCGACGGTATATTATTCGCGCCCGAACTGGGCTACACCTTCGCGGAGCGAAGGAACTCCGTCAGTTTCACCTTAGGTTTTGACTTCATTCTGGGGAAAAACAACCGGCCGGAGCAGCGCGTAACGGGTCGTTACGGACGGGGAGCGTGGATGTTCGGCACGCAACTCGGGGGTGCCGGTATCGGCCAGCGGTTCACCACGCTGCGCATTGCGCCGGAAGCCTACTATTTTCTGGGGCGCCGTTTCGCCTTAGGCGTCACAGCGGGCACCTCCCTCACGCGCTTCAACTTCAACCTCACGCAGTTACGGGTCAACAGTACGCACATTGGTTTGGCCAGCCGCTACTTCCCCGTACAGGGAAGGCATTTCGACCTTTTTACCCACGCAGGGTTTCAGCTGGAATTCGACGATAGTCGTATTGGGCTGAGTACCGGTGACCCCTTCGTTGATAATACCGTAGTAATGGATGGTGGCCTCGGCGGTATGCTCTTTCTCCGTCAACACGTGGCGCTGGAGTTAGGACTTAATCTAAGAATTTATCCCCAGAACGAATTTGCCGAAATGGGCATCAATACGGGCATACGTTTCTTTCTGGGCGGGCGCGCAGGTGCAAAGTAGGTTGGTGAGCAAATGACGGGCAAGCCCCTGGCCGTGCCCCCCCGGAATACCCTGCGAGGAGAAGAAAATCGGGTTACCCGCGTAACGTTTGGTATTGTTCCGGTCATTAAGGAGCAAACCAACCATACCCCCCAATGAAAATCGTATTTATTTTATTCGCTACCGCCTTTCTACTCACCCTCGGATCCGGCTGCGTAAAGAGCACTGTTGACCCCGACGCTTGCAGCACCACCCTCTTCAGCGAAGATGTGAACCCCAAACTGATGGCCTGGCAGGAAGCGACCACCACTTACTCCAACGACCCTTCCGTAGCCAATTGCAATGCCTATAAGCTAGCGGGAAATGACTGGCTCGACGCCATCAGCTCTTTCCAGAACTGCACCCTCCTGTACACCGCCAGCTGGCGGGAAGCCGTAGAGGAGGCGAAAGCTGAATTGGCGGCGGAACCTTGCAATTAGTGGTTGGATTCTTAAATGTGCGTACTAATGTCCGCACATTTAAGAATCCAACCACTAGAAAACACACTACCAACGCTCATTCCGTACCTTCACGCTCCAGACCAACCCCCCTGCCCGAATGCGTGTTCTGCTAGCCCTAGCCCTCTCCTTACTTCTCACTAACCTCAACGCCCAACTCGACTGGGTTGCCGACCACCCCGCCACCATCGTCTACACACTGAATCTGGCCAACGTGCAGCAACACGAGCTCGGCATCACGGTCGACTTCCCCGCCGTACGCCCCGGCATCTTCCGCATAAAAATGCCACAGTCGAGCCCCGGCCGCTACGCGCAGCACAACTTCGCCAAAAACATATACGACCTGAAGGCATACGCGGCCGACGGCCGGGAAGTTGCCGTTCACCAGGAAGACATCGCCACCTGGGCCGTTGCCGGTCATGGCGGCGCGGTCCGCCTTACCTATACGCTGTTCGCCAACGGCGGCGACGGCACTTATGCCGGCATCGACGACCGCAAGCTCCACCTCAACATGCCCGCCGCTTTCCTCTACGGCGACCAACTCAACGATCGGCCCGTTCTGCTGCGCATCGCCCCCGATCAGCGGCCGGAATGGACGGTAGCCACCCAACTCGTCGACCTCGGCGAACGGCGCTTCGCCGCCCCCGATTACTATTACTTCTTCGACTCTCCCACCATCGTCGGCGACATCATGCGCGCCAGCTGGGAGGTGGAAAGCCCCACCGGTAAAATCCAGACCGTGGAGGTAGCCATGATGCACGAGGGAACCCGCGAGCAATTCGACAATTACGTGAAGTGGACCAGGGACGTCGTTAAGACCCAGCAGGACATTTACGGCGAACTCCCCGACTTCGACTACGGTCGCTACACCTTCCTGTGCAGCTACAATCCCTGGATCGGGGGCGACGGCATGGAGCATCGCAACTCCACCATCTGCTCCGCTTCCGTCGGTCTCGAAGGTTACGCCGAGCGACTGATCGGAACGGTCAGCCACGAATTTTTCCACTGCTGGAACGTCGAGCGCATCCGCCCGGCCAGCCTGGAACCCTTCAGTTTCGACCACGCCAACATGAGCGGGGAACTGTGGTTCGCCGAAGGGTTCACGAGTTATTACGACGATCTGGCGCTCACCCGGGCCGGCGTCCTCTCCCCCGAGGATTACGCCAAGGGCCTCACCAGCCAGCTCAACTACGTCCTGCTCAGCCCCGGTCGCGACCACCGCAACCCCGTGGAGATGAGCCAGCAGGCCCCCTTCGTCGATGCCGCCACGGCCAATGACCCGGATAACTTCGGCAACACCTTCGTCAGCTACTATCCCTACGGCGCCACGGTGGCCCTGGCGCTCGATCTCACCCTGCGCGAGCGGGGCCACAACCTCGATGAGTTCATGCGCCTCGTCTGGCAACGCTACGGCAAGCCCGAAATCCCTTACCACATCCGCGATCTGCAGCTGGCGCTCGGCGAAGTGGCCGGAGACCAGGAGTGGGCGCAAGACTGGTTCCGGCAACACGTTTACGGCAGCGCACTCCCCAACTTTGGAGCACTGTTGGAGCCCTACGGTTTCGAGCTTTCCGTCGCCCGCCCCGACTCGGTCGGCTTCGCGGGCCTAAGCCTGCGCGAAGAGGACGGCATCCTCAAGGTGGGAAGGCCCGTGAACGAAAGATCGCCACTCTACGCCGCCGGCCTCGACCAGGGCAGTGAGATCACCAGCCTGAACGGCACACCGATCACCAGCCGCGCCTCCTGGGATGCCGCCATCGCCGGGCTTAAAACCGGGAAGGCATACACCATCGGCTTTACCCAGCTCGGCCGGGAGAAAAAGGGGACGTTTGTGGCTGCCGCCAGTCCGGAGTTACTATTGAAGGTCTCCGCCAAGGTGAACAAAAAGACGCGGCGGGTGCGGGAAAGCTGGCTCGGGAGATAGTAGTTGAGAAATGGAAAACAGGAAGATAGAAAGTTTACCGAGTCCTGGTTTCTAGCGCTCCCGCTCTACGGCCGCTTTCAGTTCCTCATACCACGCCTCCCCGTATTTACGGATCAGGGCCGGCCTGGCGAACTCGTAGACCCGGATCTTCTCCTTTTCTCCGCGGGTACAGGCGGCGGAGCAAATGTCCCATACGTCGTAGTTCAGGGCTTCGAAGTTGGCTTCCGGCTTCGAGGTCACCCGGATGGGATAAAGATGGCAACTGATGGGTTTTTTCCAGTTGATCTTTCCGTCGCGGTGGGCCTGCTCGATGCCGCACTGGGCCATCCCCTGGTCGTTAAGGGTCATGTAGGCGCAGGCTTTATTGTCGACCAGGGTAGTATCCCAGCCGCCGACCTGCTCGTTTTTGGTGAAAAGCCCCTGCGCGGCGATGGCGGCACGGCCTTCGGTGGTCAGGTAGGGCGATACCTCCGGATAGAGTTTCTCCAGGATGCCCCGTTCGTCCTCTTCCAGCGGGGCGCCGTACTCCCCCTCCCAGCAGCAGGCTCCCTTGCAGGCATTGAGGTTGCAGGCGAATTGCTCCTCCGTGACGTCTTCACTTACAACGATGTTGCCGATTATGTACATGTGGGGGGTTAGTGGATTGTGAGGTGCTGTCCCCGGAATTATTGTTCGCGGAGCCGGTCCCGAACCGCCGGCGGCAGCAACAGGTCCATCAGGCCGACGTTCTCCCGACGGTATTCCACGAAGCACCATTTGGCGTCCAGCCCCCTGCGGATGGCGTACAGGGACTTTACGGCGGCAACGGTGATGACGTGGCGTTGGGAGTCGTGGTAGACCTGATCGTTACCGTGTCTTTTTTGCAGCATTCGGACCATTCGCCGCTGAAAGTTCTCGGCGCGGTAGTCTTCGGAAAGCAGCCGGAACTCGATGCCGTAGTGACAACTGACGGGAGCGAATCCATCTTCTTGATAATTGACGATCTCGCCGACGTTATCGATGGTGAAGTCCCGAAAAGTGATCGCGATGTTGTCGTCGGAGCTCAGCCCGGCCAGCTGCGTGCGCACGGCTGTGCGGGGGACGATCTCGAAAAGTTCGGGGTCGGTGAGGTCGAGCAGGGAATCGATTTCCCAGTTCATCGTCAGGCGGGCGTAGTCGGCCAGGCGCCCGGCGAGGGGGGAATGATCGGGGGTGGCCTGCGCCGACAGGCCGGAGGCGACCACGACAAGCAAAAATAACGGGTAAAGACGCAAGAGTTGTGTTGTTTTTGAAAGGGAATACAAAGATACGGGATGCATTATTTGCTTAACGTTAAATCACCGGTTTATTTCGGGTCGGTGGTAGTAAGGAACGGTGGGACTTGCCTGAAGCTGATTTGGCAACCGACTTCACCGGCCGTGTATTTTACCCGACTAACCGCTACCTTGCACGCTGCGCCATCTCACCCGTCGTTTCCATGTCCAGCCAGCCGTCAGAAGTCCATTCTTCCCCTACCCCGCCCTGGCCGGAACTGGCCGCCGGTCTCAGCGGTGAGTTGCATACCGATTCCGTCCACCGCATCCTCTTCGCCACCGACGCGAGCGTGTACCGGGAGCGTCCGCAGGCCGTGGCCTTCCCGCGTTCCGAGGCCGACATCGTCGCCTGCGTGGCCTTCGCGGCGCGGTACGGGTTGGCCGTCACACCGCGGGCGGGGGGTACCAGCCTGGCGGGGCAGGCGATCGGCGCGGGGCTGGTGATCGACGTGAGCCGGCATCTGCGCGGCATCATCGAGATCAACGTTGCAGCGGGTTACGCCGTGGTGGAGCCGGGCGTGATCCGTGATCAGCTCAACGCGACCCTGGCGCCGCTCGGGTACTGGTTCGGGCCCAACACCAGCACGGCCAACCGTTGTACGTTGGGGGGTATGTTCGGCAACAACAGCTGCGGCAGCACGAGCATCACGGTGGGCAGTACCCGCGAACACGTACTGGCCGCGCGGGTGGTACTCGCGGACGCAAGCGTACACGATCTTGAGGCGGGGTCGCAGGATGCAGTGAACGTTTTAATGAGCGATCCCTCCCGGCTGGGTCGGGGCCTGACCTACCTTGCCGACCTTCTTTCCGACGAAGACAACCGCCGGCGCATCACCGCCGCTTTCCCGAAAAAAGACGTGAGCCGGCGCAACACGGGCTACGCACTGGATCTGCTGGCGAGCCAACATCCCTTTACCCCCAACGGACCGGATTTCAATCTCTGCACCCTGCTCGCCGGCTCCGAAGGCACCCTGGCCTTCACCACCCGCCTCCGGGTCCGCATCCTGCCCCTGCCACCAGCAGGTACAGCCGTGCTGGCCCTGCACTACACCACCATCGACGCGGCCATGCGCGCCACCCAGGCCGTGATGAAGCACCGCCCCTTCATGTGCGAACTGATGGACGACACCATCCTGAAACTCGCCCTGGAAAACCCGGAACAACGGAAGAACTCCGCTTTCGTAGACGGGATGCCCCGGGCCTTGCTGCTGGTGGAGTTCCGGGCGGAGACGGATGAATCGGCGGCCGCCCTGGCCGCCGATGCTAACGTTTCAAGACCCAGGGGGAACAGTATTTCTTCCGACGAAAAAATCGATCCCGCCCATCCCTACGCCGCGCCCGTATTACGGGGTACGGAAGCCGCCGCCAGAGTGTGGAACCTCCGCGCCGCCGGTCTCGGCATTCTCGGTAACATGGTCGGCGACGCCAAAGCCGTGGCCTGCATCGAAGACACCGCCGTGGCCATCGACGACCTGGCCGACTATATCTCCGAAGTGGAAGCCCTGATGCACCTGTACCGGCAAAGTCCCGTCTTCTACGCCCACGCCGGAGCCGGGGAGATTCACCTCCGGCCGGTCCTCAACCTGAAAACGACGCAGGGGCGGGAAGACTTCTTCCGCATCACCCGCGACGTGGCGGCGCTCGTCAAAAAATACCGGGGCAGCCTGAGCGGGGAGCACGGCGACGGACGGGTACGCGCGCCCTTCCTGCCCGCCATGCTCGGCTCCGAAGTCTACCGGATGCTCGTGGACCTGAAACACGCCTTCGACCCCGCGGGGATCTTCAACCCCGGCAAGATCGTGGAGGCCCCACCGATGAACGAAAGCCTGCGTTACGCCGCCGACGTCCCCACCCCGGTCTACGAAACCCTCCTTGATTTCAGCGGCGACGGCGGTCTGCTGCCCGCCATCGAAAAGTGTAACGGCTCGGGCGACTGCCGCAAAATGACCGGTGGGGCGATGTGCCCCAGCTACCGCGCCACCCGGCACGAAAAAGACAGCACCCGGGGCCGCGCCAACGTTCTGCGCGAAGTATTGACCCGCAACCAACGTGACGATCCCTTCGCCCATCCCGCCCTGGCCGAGGCGCTCGACCTTTGTCTGAGTTGCAAAGCCTGCACCAGCGAATGTCCCAGTTCAGTGGACATGACCAACCTGAAAGCCGAGTACCTCTACCGGCAAGGCCGCCCCTCGCTGCGTACCCGGATGATGGCGGCCAACGAGACGCTCTACGGGCTCGGGGGGAAAGTGCCGAAGCTGGCCAACCTCGTGCTGAAGACCACCGGCCCGCTGTTGAAAAAAATGCTGGGCGTGGCGGCGGAGCGGAGTTTGCCGGCGTTCCCGGAGCAATCTTTGCGGAGTTGGTTTTCGGCACGGGGCGGCGGGGTTTCCGGAGTCGCGGCGACCACGAAGCCGGCGGTGTACCTGTTTGGTGATGAGTTCACCAACCTGCAGGACGTAGCGGTTGGCCAGGCCACCGTTCGGTTGCTCGAAAAACTGGGCTACGAGGTCCGCTGGCCCGAGCACGCCGCCAGTGGTCGTGCTCACCTGAGCAAGGGGTTGCTGGAGGGTGCCCGTAGCCGCGCCGCCGAAAACGTCGACGTTTTTTCCGGTCTCGTGTCGGATGTGGTGCCCCTGGTCGGCATCGAACCGAGCGCCATCCTGGGATTCCGGGACGAATACCCCAAACTTCTGCGCGGGGAAGCGGCCGACCGGGCAACGGCCCTGGCCGCCAAAACCTTTACCCTCGATGAATTCCTGCACCGGGAGCTTACCGCCGGCCGGCTCGGAGCGGAAAACTTTGGTGACGGGCCCGCCGACATCCTGCTGCACGTGCACTGCCACGAAAAGGCCCTCGGGGACGCGGGAAAGTGTGCCGTTGCACTGTCATTGCCGGCCAACTTCAACGTCTGTCTGCTCGACAGTGGCTGCTGCGGCATGGCCGGCTCCTTCGGCTACGAGGCGGAGCATTATGAACTGAGCAAGACCATCGCCGAGCAGTCCCTGCTGCGGCACCTGCGCGGGGTGCCCGACGGTACGGTCGTAGTGGCCTCGGGGACCAGTTGCCGGCACCAGGTGAAGGATATGCTGGGGATGCGGGCGGTGAGTACCGCGGAGGCTTTGCTCGGTAGTTTTCAGGCGGAGTAGGGTGGTAATAATGCCGTGGTCCGCAGCGTTTTTGAACGGCGGGTGTACCCGTGGCAGCGGCTTCGGCCCTGCTCCTGTAAACCTCCCCGTTCTACCGGTCCGGCCAGGTGCGAGCAATCCTCACGATGACACTCCCGTGGTAAGTACCATGCGGAAAGGCCTTACCTTGAGCTTCCATTCAGTACCCCAAGATCAGATGTTTCTACTACGCTCCTTAGTTCTTTTCCTTGCATCCTGCGCCCCCGCCCTGATGAGTGCCCAGGAACGACCGGATTATTTTGCAAAACAACACTTCTCCCACGCCGACACCCTGCGCGGAGCCCTGCGGCCCGAACGGACGAGTTTTGACGTGACCTACTATGAACTCCACCTGGAAGTGAATCCCGAGGACCGCACCATTGCGGGGCACGTGGACATGGATTACCACGTCGTGCAACCCACCAACCGGCTACAGATCGATCTGTTCCGCAACCTGACCATCGACAGTATTCTGCAGGACGGCCGCCGCCTCACCTTCGACCGGGAAGAGGACGCCGTATTCGTCCGCCTGCCCCGCCTTGTGAACCCCTCCACCGTTCAGACCCACCGAATGAGTATCTACTACGGCGGCGAACCCGTGGCGGCCAAGAACGCTCCCTGGGACGGTGGCTTCGTCTGGGCCCTCGACCACAAAGACCGCACCTGGGTCGGCGTAGCGTGCGAAGGAACCGGCGCCAGCCTGTGGTGGCCCAATAAAGATCACCTGAGCGACGAGCCCGACTCGATGCTCGTCTCCGTCACCGTGCCGAAGCGACTGTTCGTGGCCGGCAACGGCAACCTGCGCGAAGAAGTGGAACTGGATAACCGCTACCAAAAGCGATACGACTGGTTCGTCTCCTACCCCATCAACAACTACAACATCTCGCTCGGCATCGGCAGCTACGTACACTTCGACAGTACCTACGTTGCCTTCGACGGCGAAGAGCTGGCGCTGGACTACTACGTTCTCGACTACAACGTGGGAAAAGCCCGGAAGCAGTTTCGGCAGGTGAATAAGATGCTCGCCGCCTACGAGCACTACTTCGGTAAGTATCCGTTCTGGGACGACGGCTTCGCGCTGATTGAAACCCCCTACCTGGGCATGGAGCACCAGAGTGGTATCGCTTACGGAAACCGCTACATGCGCGGCTACCTCGGTGGCCTCATCCCTGACGACATGGACTGGGACTTCATCATCATCCACGAGTCCGGCCACGAGTATTTTGGCAACTCCATCAGCGTAGCCGACCACGCCGAGATGTGGATCCATGAGTCGTTCACCACCTATATGGAGGCCCTCTACGTGGAGTACCGCTACGGGGAGACGGACGCGCGGCGCTACCTCGGCACACAGCGAAAATTCATCAAGAATGCATTGCCCATGCTCGGCCCCCTGGACGTGAACTTCGACGGTTTCGGCGGCTCCGACCATTACTATAAAGGTGCCTGGATGCTGCACACCCTGCGGCATTCCCTCGACGACGACCCGCTGTTTTTCGGGATGCTGCGGTCCTTTTACCAGGAGCACGAACGGAGTATCGTAAGTACGGGGATGATCATCGATTACTTCAGCAAGTACACGGAGCGCGATCTCGGACCGTTTTTTGAGCAATACCTGCGCCACCCGGACGTACCCGTGCTGGAACTACAGAATAAAAACGGGCGGGTGTACTACCGCTGGGGCGTTGCGGCCGCCGGGTTCAATATGCCCGTCGGGGTTCGGATCGGTAACGAGTACGTCAGGTTGCAACCCACTACGGAATGGCAAATGATGGGGGAGGGATTCCGCGTCACGGACGTTTTTATTGACGACAGCCGTTTCCTGGTCGATCTCGACCTCGTGGATTGAACCGGTCAAAACGTCTCAACGAAGATGATTATGCTTGACTTCAGCGATCTGCGGGATTATCCGATCACTTGGGCGGTAGTGGCCTAAACGGGGTTCGTAATCAGTTTTGAGGAGATTATCATGCCATTACCTCACGATTACGCTGGCCGGCTCCCGGAGAACGCGAGGTCCGGTAGAAACTCGTAACTTACCTACCCGTGAAATTCCTCTTATTATCCATCGGTACCCGGGGCGACGCCGAGCCTTTCCTGGCTGCCGGAGACTTACTGCATAAAGCCGGTCATGAAGTCACCATCGCCCTGCCCGCCCAGTTCCGCCAACTGGCCGAAGACACCGGCCTGGCTTTTGAGCCACTGGACGAGCGTTTCCTGAAAATTCTCGCCGGACAAACCGCCAAGGATTTCATGGGACAGAAGGGCGGCGGAGCCCGGCGGTTGCTACAGCTCGCCCGGCTGACCAAAACTTCGCTCTCCGTACAGAAGGACATGATACGGGAGCAACGGGACCTGCTCATCGGTCTGGCTCCCGACCGGGTGGTGTATCACCCAAAATGTCTCGTGGCACGGGTATGGGGCATGGGTTTTCCCCTCCGGGCCATCTGTCTCAGTCCGGTACCCAACCTGGTGTACCCGGAAAGGGACCATCCGCACATCGGGATCACGATGAACCTGGGAGGCTGGGCCAACTGGCATTCTTATGCCCTCATCAATCGGATCACGGCACGAATGGTGGTGAAATACGTAAAGCCGTACGCCGCCAATTTCCCCGGCGCAACCCTCAAAACCCGCGCCGTATACGATCATATGCTAACGAAAGAGCGCGCGCTGTACCTCATCTCCCCCACTCTTTTTCAGCGCCGGGTTTGGTGGCCGGCCTCCGCTAAGGTGATGGGCTACTTCGAACGGCTCAAAACAAACCACTGGGCGCCCGACTCCGCGCTGATGGATTTCCTGGCCCGCCACGGGGGAGAAGACATTACGTTCATCACCTTCGGCAGCATGGTTAACGCCCGGCCCGAAGCGACGACCCGCGTCATACTGTCAGTCTTGCGGCGGCACCGGGTCCCGGCCATCATCAACACCTCTTCGGGCGGGTTACTCGCACTGAAGGAAGAAGCTCCCGGCCACGTGCACTTCGTCAGTAACATCCCCTATGAATGGATTTTCCCCCGGGTACAGTCCGTCGTTCATCATGGCGGCTCGGGTACGACGCATACGGCAACCAAGCACGGTCGGCCGAGCCTTATCATTCCCCACATCGTCGATCAGTTTTACTGGAACAAAGTCGTAGCGAGACGTGGGATGGGGCCGCTGGGCGTTAAGATCAAACGGCTCGACGCGCAGGCATTTACCCAACTGCTGCTCGATTTACGCGAAACGTCCGCTTACGCGGAAACGGCAAGGAATTTGGCCGCGAAAATGGCCGGGGAGGCGGATGGGGAAGCGTTGATTCGTGAACTGGTTCGCTAAGCGCGATTTTAGCGGGGAAAGCGCAAGTATTCACGGTCATGACCGTGGCAAAGGTTAAATTTTTTCGTCAACCGGTTTAACCAGCGGCGGCACTACCACCTTACCAACTCCCCGTAGACCAGATCCACCGGCAGCCCCATCACGTTCGGGTAGGTGCCCTCGATGCGGTTGATGCGGGCCAGGCCGACCCACTCCTGGATGCCGTAAGCCCCGGCCTTATCGTAAGGTTCGCAGTTGTCGAGGTACCAATAGATTTCCGCCTCGGTCAACTCATCGAGGTAGACTTCGGTGATGCCGGCGAAGACTTTCTTTTTGGTGCCGTCCATCAGGCAGCAGCCGGTGACGACGGTGTGTTGGCCGCCGGAGAGTTTGCGGAGCGTTGCGGCGGCGTCCTCCCGGTCGGTGGGTTTGCCGTAGATCTTGCCGTCGATGATCACCACGCTGTCGGCGGTGAGGAGAACTTCACGGTCGGCTTGCAGCAGGTGCTTCGCTCCCCGGGCCTTCAGTTCGGCCAGGTAGGGGGCAACGTCCAGCACCGGCAGATTCTCGGGGTAGACCTCCTCCACGTCGGCGGTACGGACGGTAAACGGGATGCCCGCCTGCTCCAGGAGGTACGATCGGCGGGGAGATTTGGAGGCGAGAATGAGGGACAGGTCAGGATCTACTTGCATGGGGGCGAAGATAATTCGCGGTGGGTTTACGCGCATTATTTGCGCGTAGGTATCACGCTTTCCTTGCGATGAGTTTCGCGCTGCGCGCTGCATTGTTTGCGAGGGTGGTGATCTGTCGGCAGCGGTTCAGAGGCGTCTTCGGGATACTTTCAACACTAAGGGGGCTTTCATTTGCAACGTGATGACGGGTTTGAAATTCAGCTTTTCAGCTTCGGCGGGCAATAGGAAGTCGTAATCCCGCAGCAGCCGGGCCAGGATGAGTTGCATCTCCAACATGGCAAAATGGTTGCCGATGCAAAGACGGGGGCCACCGCCAAAAGGCAGGAAGCAGAAAGGGTGGCGTTCCTTTTTGGCGTCCGGATGCATGCGTTCCGGGCGGAAGGCATCGGGTTCGTCCCAGTGATCCGGGTGACGGTGAAGGCCGTAGAAGAAGATGCCAAGGGTAGTTCCCGCCGCAATGTCGATGCCGGCGGCGTGGTCGGGTTCCAGGGCGACCCGGTCGGTGATCCAGGCCGGCGGGTAGAGGCGCATGCTCTCCTCGATCACCTGGGTGAGGCAGGTTAGTTGGAGGGCATTGTCGAAGCCCAGGGGAGCCACGGCTTCCACGGAGGCAATTTCGGCGCGGACCCTGTCCAGTTCGTCGGGGTGACGCAGCAGGAGCCAGATTATCCAGCTCAAGGCGTTGGCGCTGGTTTCGTGGCCGGCGGCGAAGAGGATCATGATCTCATCGATGATCCGGCGGTCGGCCATCGGAGCGCCGGTGTCTTCGTAGCGGCTGTCGAGCAGCATCTGTAATAGATCGTCTCCGGGAGAGCCTGCCCGGCGCGCACCGATGCGTTCTCCGAGACTTTGACGGATGTTTTCCACGATCTCAAGTTTTTTGCCCTCGATGCCCAACCAGGTTAAGGGATTGAGCAAAAAGGGCATCCGGACGGGGTAGATGACGTAGTTCTGCACCGCGTCCATAGCGTCGCCAAGGGCTTTGGTGTCCGCCTCGTTGAAACCGTCCGTAAAGATGGCCCGGGCGATGACGCGGAAAACAATATCGGTGGTGATCTCTTGCAGTACAACAGGCCGGCCGGCCGCAACAATGGTGTCGAGATGAGCACACCGCTCGCTGATCACGATCTGCATTTCGGTCACCAAGGCAGCAAGGCGCTTGCAGTGAAAACCGGGTTGGATCAGGCGGCGCTGGGTGAGCCAGTTCCGGCCATTGTTGGTGAGCAGACCGTGGCCGATGTAGCGGGCCAGATCGTCGGTCTGAATGGCGCTTTTGTGGTAGTTCTTGTGGTTGGTGCGCAGAACGTGCTGGATCAGATCCGCGTTGACGGTCATATGCGTCTTCCGGGTTCCGCCGACGGACAGAAGAAAATCCTTGCCGTATTCGGCTACGTAACGGTTGAAGTATTTGATGGGATCGGAAACCGTACCGAACATATTTAGCAGGACTCGGGGAAGGGGAATCTGCGGTGGTCGAGGCATGAGTTGAATTCAGGACGGAAATAGAGGTAAGTTAAAAAAATTAAAACTCTACTTTTCAACCGGCGCTCGCATCGCTGCTCTCCGGCGAAGTGACGAACCCGGGAAATACTTTTTTTACTCCACCCTGATCAGCACCTTAACAACTCTCTTTAACGTCAGGAAGCCGTGAGCTCGTTTGAAAAGGGAAATACCGGGTTTTAGAAAAATTTACCCGCCAAATTTTCTTCCCTCAACCGATAACGCCGGCCGGTCAGTTGTGTTTTGGTAGAACATCATCAGCAGACACGGAACGCAGTGTTTTCCGTACTGACGGGACGACGCGACCCCAGGTTCTCGTTCGGGATTCGGCGTCCGGTCCGGAGACAAAACTCCTGAAAAAACCGCCTCTGCACCCGCGGCCGCGCCCTAAAATGCCTCCGCGTCGTAGATACGACGGCCCGGCCCCCTGAAATCAAACCAAGCTCTCCTCCCCCGGCGTTATCTTTACCTTGTTGTTCGCCGCCCAAGAACCCATCCTATGCTACGCTCCCTTACTACGCTTTGCCTGGCCCTGATTACGCTGTCCGTTTTCGGTCAGATGCCCTCCGACGATATTGTCCGGTACGGCAACGAGTGGATCGACTACGATAAAAACTATCTTCGCATCGCTACGGCCGAAGACGGGGTGTACCGCATCACGCCGGCCCAGCTGACCGCCGCCGGCTTTGCGGGTACGGACGACAACTGGGTGCTGTACCACGAGGGCAAGGTGGTCCCCATCGAGGTCACTACCGAAGGCATCACTTTTGCGGGCAGCCGCAACGACGGCGCAATGGACCGCTTCCTGTTTCCCGACCCCGCCAGTCTGCAGCTCAACGACCGCTTCAGTATGCATACCGATACCGCGGCGTATTACCTCACGCGGGGCGAGGATGGCCTGCGCTACACCGCGCCCGCCGTGACCGGCACCCCGCAGGAACGGACCAGCATCCTGCGAAAAGCTGAAAAGATCTACGGCGATTACCAGTCGAAAAGTTTTTTCCGTAGCGGCAGTTCCAGCATTTTTTATTCCCATTACGACGAGGCGGAGGGTTTCGGTTCCCGTAGCCCCAACGACCTGCTTTCCCGCAACGGCAACCGGGCCTCGGTGACCGAACTCGACTTGCCCGGCAGCAACGGCGGGGCGGCCACGCTTGACCTTCGTTTCGGTCTGGCGTTCGACGGTCACCTGGTAAAGGTCGAAGCGGACGGCACCGAGCTGACCACCGTCACCAGATCGAGGTGGAACGTTGTACAACTCAGCCTTCCCTTTACGCCGGCGGGCGCCACGACGACCATCAACGTGGAGGGCACGCGGGCAGATCGTGACAAACCCAATCTGGCCTGGCTCGAGGTCACGTACCCCGCGGAGCTTACGTACGACGACCGGATGACCGAGTTTACGGTACCGGCTTCGGCCCGGGCGACGCGGATCACGCTGACGGGTCTGGGCGCGGCCGCGGGTGCAAATACGGTTTTAAAGGGCTTTGCCCCCGTCGCCGGCACGATGTTCTCCGCTGAAATAGCCGCGAATGGTACGGCGACCATTGACCTGCCGGCAGCCACTACCGAGCTTACCTACTACCTCACCACGGGCAACGATCTCGGGGACGCGACCCTGAGCACCCGTTCCTTCACCACTACCCTGCCGACCAACGGCAACGTCAACTACCTGCTGCTCACCAGCCGCCGCCTGCACGGGCCGGCGGTGGAGGAACTGGCCGGTTACCGCCGCTCCTTCGCCGGGGGCGGATACAACGTCCTGGTCACCGACGTGGAAGACCTCTACGACGAATTCGGCTATGGCGTGAACCGCCACCCGATGGCACTGCGCAACTATCTGGCTGCCGCCCGCATTGCCGCGCCGGGGCTGCGGTACCTTTTTCTGGTGGGTAAGGGGCGGGAGTACGAAGACCTGCGCCGGCCCGGCCAGGTAGACTCGGCCCGCGCCACCTTTTTTATTCCCTCCTTCGGATACCCCGCATCCGACAATCTGCTCTCGGCCGATCTCGGTGAAGTGATCCCCAACCTCGCCACCGGTCGCCTGGCGGCGATCAATGAACAGGAGATTGCCATTTACGCCAAAAAGCTGCGCGACGTGGAAGAACAGATCAACACCGGCGACCAGACCATCTCGGACCGCGACTGGATGAAGCAGGTGATGCACCTGGGGGGGGGGACGACACCGGGGGAGCAGTCGAGCATCAAATCCCGGCTGACAACGATGGTCAACACCATCAGCGATTCCCGTATGGCGCCCAACGTGACCTCTTTTTTCAAGTCCAGTTCCGACCCCCTCGAAGACAGTCGGTCGGCAGCCATCTTCAACCGCATCAATGAAGGACTTTCGATCCTGTCGTTCATGGGGCACTCCAGTAGCCAGACGTTCGATTTCAGCATCGACGACCCGGCCAACTACCGCAACGCCGGCAAATACCCCTTTATGATCAGCCTGGGCTGCTACAGCGGTGATGCCTTTACCGAAGCCCGCAGCATCAGCGAGCGTTTTATTTTTCTGCGCGACAAGGGTGCCGTTGCCTTTGCCGCTTCCAAAGGCGTGGGGTTCATCTCCGCCCTCGGTAGCTGGGGAACCGAGCTGTACGGCAACCTGGGAGAAGAGGACTACGGGGAAGGAGTCGGGGTTGCTTTGCAGTCGACCATTGCCCACTTCGCCAACAGTTCCAACTTCACCCTCGGTATCCTGCTGGAGCAGTTTGCCCTGAGCGGCGACCCCGCCTACCGTTTGCATCCACGCCCGGGATCGGACGTGGTGATCGATCCGGCTTCGGTTTCATTCTCTCCGGACGTGGTGCCGGCGCAGGACCCTTTCTACAATATTCACCTGACCCTGCTGAACCTCGGCACCAAACCGGCTACCGACAGTCTCACTCTCCGTTTTCGCCAGGTGCTCCCGAACGGAGAAACGGTGGACCTGACCACCCACCGCGTGGCGACCCCGGACTATGCGAATGAGCTGGAACTCACCCTGCCCAATCCCGGCATCCAGGCCGTAGGGCAAAACAGGGTACTGGTCTCCGTTGACGTGAACGAGGAGGAGGCGGAACTGCCGGCCCCCGCCGCGGAACGCAACAACGAACTCATCAGCGGTGCCCGCCCCGGCGTACCGCTCACATTCATCGCCAATACGGCGCGGGTTGCCTATCCGCCCCGCTACGCCGTAGTCGGTGGTCAGGACCTGGAACTGATCGCCTCTACTACCGACGGGCTTGCCCCGGTGCGCAACTATACGGTGCAGGTGGCCAGTGACCGGGAATTTACGCGCCTTTTATCCGACGAAGTGATCAGCAGCCCGGGCGGCGTCATCAGACATCGACCCGCCTTTACGCCCCAGGACAGTACAACGTACTACTGGCGCATCAGCCCCGACCCCGCCACGACGGAAGGCGCCGGCTTCATCTGGAGCGAAAGCTCGATGACCTGGCTGGCCGGCCAGCCCGTGGAACAACTCGACTGGGCCCAGCAGGCTCCGGGACAAACTATCGACGGAGATTTTGTCAACATCGTCGGTGACACCACCACCTTCGGTTGGCGTTTCTCTAAAACGCTGACCGAATACACGATCTTTAATGCTTTACGGACGGGGGAGGACCGCAACATTCCCCGACTGGAGCGGGGTGGACAGCGGATCGGATCGCCATTCCCCTTCATTCGCCCCACCGGAATGCAGGTGTACGTAGTGGACAGTACCAGCGTTTTTGACATTCTTTTTAATCCGGGAGGATTGTACAACACCCCCATTCAGAGTGCCAAGGTCTGGATTTTTGATACCCGCCTCGAGAGTGGTCGGTCCGGGATGATGGATTTTATGCAAAACGGCATCGACCCCGGGAAATTCGTCTTTGTTTATTCCGTACAAACCCAAACTGATCGCGATTATTACAACGCTGACTGGGAACGGGATTCGGTCAATCTCGGTGGTTCCATTTTCAGCCTTCTGGAAGAAGAAGGAGCGTTGGAGGCACGGCGCATCGCTACCGTCGGTTCGGTACCTTACGTATTCGCCTATCAAAAGGGACTCGGCCCGCTGGCAGAAGTGATGGCCCGCAACCAGACCGACACCATCGTCATGCGGGCCAACTTGCGCACCAACTGGCCCGAAGGCACCTGGACATCCAGGACCGTCGGCCCCGCCATCGACTGGAACGATGTATCCACAAAAATATCCTCGCGCAACGTTGAGAGCGCCGACAGCGTGATCTTCCAACTGGTCGGGGTCGACCGGGCGGGCTCCGAAACCATCCTCAGAAGTCAACTCCTCAACCTGCCCGGGGAACTGGAAATGATCACCGACCTTCGCGAAGTGGATCAGACGGTCTACCCCTTCCTTAAAGTCAGGTACCTTTTTTACGACGAAGAACTACGTACGCCACCGACCGTCGATTACGTTTATTTCGACTACAAACGCACGGGAGACGTGGCCATCAACCCCCAGATATCCTATACCGGCCGGGACTCGATAGCACAAGGGCAGGATTTCAACCTGAACGTCGGCTACGAGAACATCACTCCCATCGGGATGGACAGTCTTTTAGTGCGCCTGGAAATGGTCAATAGCCGTAACGAGGAACTGGTATTCACCAAACGCGTACCTCCCCTTCCCGGACGGAATTCCGGCAACGTCGGCTTTTCCGTCCCCTCAACTAATTTTTCCTCAGACCTACGCTACCAGCTCGTTATTAATCCCGAACAGGACCAGCCGGAGGAAGTGGTGTTCAATAACTCTCTCAACGCCCGTCTCAAAGTCGGTCAGGACGTAATTGCGCCGCTCCTCACCGTCTTCTACGACGGCCGCCGCATCAACAATGGCGACCTCGTGAGTGGCAAACCGGAAATTCATATTCAACTGCGGGACGAGAACCGTAACCTTGCCCTCAACGACACTTCGGGTTATTTTTTCGAGTTATCTCACCCGTCTCCGGACGGCAACTACAACAATCGCCGCCGCGAACGCATCTCGTTCTCCGACAGCCGCATCGAGTTTTTGCCCGCCGTAGAGGGAGAAAATACCGCCGAGATATTCTTCCGTCCCGAACTTACCGAAAACGGACTGTACGGGCTTGAAATGATTGGCCGGGACCGTTCTGGAAACATTGCCGGCCGAGCTACGTACAAGCAGGATTTCGAGGTCATCAATGAGCAACTGGTCGCGAATGTGCTTACCTACCCCAATCCGTTCACGACGCAGACCCGTTTTGTTTATACGCTTACCGGAAACGAATTGCCCTCTACCTTCCGCATCCAGATCATGACCGTCTCCGGGCGCGTAGTACGCGACATCGATCTGCTCGCTCACGAAGACCTCCGCATCGGCACCCACCAGTCCAATTTTGCCTGGGACGGTACCGACGAGTACGGTGATATGCTGGCCAACGGCGTTTACCTCTACCGCGTCATCACCGGTGACGATAGCGGGTCGGCACTCGAGAAATACGATACGGGGACGGATCAGTTCTTTGCCCGGGAAATGGGGAAGGTAGTTATTTTGCGCTAGTGGAGAGATCTACCGGCCGTTCTTAATCATCAGAACTCATACCCCAGCAAAGCGATTTCTCGGGCAAACATTTTCGCCACCTCCTGCCGGGCCCAGGGGCTAAGCATTTCCCGGTAGCCCTTACGCTCCCGGAAACCGGACTTGGCCCGGTAACCCGGCATCTCCAGGGGCTGGTCCAGGCGTAGCCTTTCGGCGATCAGGGTAAGGCTGTCGTCCAGTTCTTCGAACTTGAATACGTCGTCGACTATCGGGCGGTTGCCGTAAGAATAAAGATCGTAGCTGCTCATGGGGTCCAACCCACCGGCCCGAATGAAGGCTTCTACGGTAGGATGATCCTGACAGGCTTCCTTCCAGTAATAGTAGGAAACCGCTTTATCGTAGGGGTTCCGATCGAAGGCGAACTTATAGTAGCTGTTCCAGACGGCTGGATCAACCCGGTCGCGGATGTATTTCGCCGGCCAGTGTTCTTTGAAGCGCGCGCGTTCCCGATTGAGCAGTAATTGGAGGTACTCCCGTTTCCAGTACTTTTTCAGGGGTAGATGATAATTTCTGGCCCGGCCACCGCCGAGTTGTTCGCGTACCTTCTCTTCCTCAGAACTAAGGGGCGTCAGAATATCGTCCGGGCCACAAATTGCGCTCAACATCAGTTCGAAAGAAGAACCTGCGGTTTTGCGGGTTTTGATGAAGATGAACTTATGCTTGTGGGAAATGATCATGATGATCCTTTTAAAGACGAAGGGAGGATGGAGGCCAGGAGCAAACGAACCCGCTCCACCATTCCGAAACCCAACACCGGATAAGCCAAAAGAAAGGCGGGCAACCGGGCCGCCTCAAAATCTTTTTTCCGGTATCCCCCGGGGAAGTAGCGGTAAAAATTTTCGGTAGCGGTGTCGACGTCAACCGTGGCCTGTTTGCGAATTACGCGCAGTAATGCCGTATTGATCAAGGTACGGTTTGCCGCAAAGTAATCCGGCCTGCTCACTTTCAGGTGGCTGATCATCCGATTGGTCAGCTCGAGCCGGCGGCGGGCCATTTCCACCCTGTTTGTATTGGTGATACGCGGACCGTCGTGATGGATATGAACAGCCCCGGGCACCAGGTCTTCCGCATAGCGTCTGCCCGCCTGTACCAAGCGAAAAAAAAGTTCGAAGTCGTTGCAATTGAGGTATTCCTCATTGAAGCCGCCGAGTTTGCGCAGTGCCCCGGTCCGGAACAGATTTGCGTTGAGGTGACCGAGGCCCGTGTAGGTCAGCAGGCCCCACCAGAGGTCGGTGGCGATGTCCGCGTCCGTCTCTTTCCCGTTCTGACTGCGCAAGCGGATGGTCCCCACGATCCAGTCCAGGTCCGGACGGACCAGTATCAGTTGCCGTTGCAGTTTTTCCGGCAAAAGAACGTCGTCGGCGTCGAGAAACTGCACCCACGGCGCGCGGGCGGAAGCCAGCCCCGCGTTGCGTGCCGCGGAGGCACCGGGGCGGGCTTCGGCTAATAGCCGCACTTGCCCCGGGAAGCGCAGCTCGTAGTCCCGGGCAATCCTCGCCGTTGCGTCGGAAGAGTTGTTATCGACAATGATCAGTTCATAGCAGCAACCTTCCTGCACGAGTACGGAGTCTACGGCACGGGCGAGGTAGGCTTCGGCATTGTAGGCGGGAATGACGACGGTTACTTCCGGGATATTCTCCATATCAGCGGCCTTTAATATAGCGGCGGAGTGCAACGGGCATGAAGTGGCGCGCACGCAGGCGCAGGCTTTCGACTCTGGAAAAGCCGAACGAAGGATATAGTTGAGCGAAGCGCGGCAAAATAGCCGCCTCCAGGTCCGTCCTTCTGATTCCCCCGGGAAAGTATTCTTTGACGAGTTCTTCCGCTTCTCCGAGATCAGCCGTAGCCACCCGACGAATAGCGTTGAGGAGAGCGGAGCGGAAGAAGGCAGCGTTGGCCTGGTAATACCCCGGCCGGTCGTCTTTCAGGTGCGCGATGACCTTCCCTTTGAGCCGTACGGAGCGTTGGCGGGAAATACTACCGCTCAGCTCAGACAATCGGTACCCGTCACGGTCATGATAGATCGCACCGGCCCGCTGGTCGTTGACGGTCACCGCACCCGTTTTTAGCAGGCGGAAGTATAAGTCCGTATCCACGCCATTCGGTAGATCTTCGTTCTGGCCGCCCGACCGGAGCAGGATCTCCCGGCGGATCAGATTGGCGTTGGTGTTGCCCAGCCCACCGTTATGAACGAGCCCCTTCCAGGGATCGGGATTTAGCTCGGATACCGTTTCGGTGCCGTCGATGGCCCGGCGGATAGACGCACCCACGACGCAGTCTGTCTTCGGAGTGGCGAGGGCAAGTTGGCGGGCGAGTTTTCCTGGCAGTAATTCGTCGTCAGCGTCGAGGAATTGCACCCATTCTCCCCGGGCGAGGCGCAGGCCGTGGTTGCGGGCGGCGGCGGAGCCCTGACGGGTTTCACGGGCAAGGGTCATCAGGGTAGGATGCTCGCGGGCAAGGGCTTCAAGCAGGGCGTAGGTACCGTCGGTGGAGTTGTTATCGACCAGGATCACCTCAAAAGTCACCCCGTCCTGCGCCAGAGCGGAAGCTACCGCACGGGGGAGCCAGGCTTCGGCATTGTAAGCGGGGATGATGACGGAAACTTGCACGAGGAGACAAAGGTAGGGGAACGCGGGCCTAAGTAGGCAAATACAATCATAGTAGCACTATCTTCGTCATTTACCGGGCCTGAACTCGTCACGATAGTTATGTCCGTCTACTTGGCATAGCCGTTTAAATAACGACCCGATTCGCAGCTTGATCTCGTGGCGCTGCTCGAATAACCTGAAAATCACCGGAGTGTTGGCTATGCCGGTCTTCAGCCTTCCCGATCAGCATCGAGCTGCCCGTGTTTCAATCAGGACAAACGGCGAAGGAAGTAATCCTTCTCTTTTAAAAACCTTCCTTGCACCCGCGATCGCGCATAAATAACATCCTGCGAGCTGCGGCGGAAATTGTAATTACTTCTGCAGTTTTCGTACGAACATCTGATGATCTAAAGAGTATCGCCCTGGCCCCGTGATCAGTAGGACCACCCCCGCCACAACGTACATCATCGGCAGCGCCATCTTTCCCCAGCCATCGTCGCCGTGGGTGATGAAGCCCGCCACCAGCATCGTGATGATGAACGGAATGCACGACAGGCGGGTGAAAAAACCGGCGGCAATGAGTAAGCCGCAAATGAACTCCCCGAAAGTTGCCAGCACCAGACTGAGGCCCATTCCGATTCCGAGCGGATCGGCAAAACCCATGTCCCCGTTGATGATCTTGATAAGCTTCGGGAGGCCGTGCATCAGGGCCATCTCGAGGCCGAACCACAGGCGGAGGACCAAAAGCCCCAGATCGATATTTCCGTTCGTCATTTTTTCCTCTTTACGTTACCACAAGGTAGCACCCAAAACGCAGAGATCAGCATCCCGGCACCTGGGCCTGAAAACTGATCTCTGCGCGTTGGCCCCTTGCAAAGGGACATAAAAATAGGCAGACGCACCGGTCGCTACAACCTCCTACCCTTGCTGCGTTTCCGCCCTGGGGGAGTTCAGAGGGAGCTGACCGTGCGCTGCCCAAGCGCGAAGGTAGTATGATAGTTTGATAGTAAGGTAGTCTGACGATGGTTTTCGGTTCCGCCCGAAGCTTTAAATCCCGATTAACACCGGCCAGACTCCCCTAACTGACTGAAAAACAAAGTTCTGTTTCCCACGGTGATTTAAAAATAATTTGCGCGGTAGCAGCGCTCACTTCCGGAGTACGGCAGCCACCGCCGAGCAATTGTCCTCACTCTCATATGACGATGACCGACCGCTACGTGATCAGGTTCATATTATCATCCCATTCCGCCAGCACGTCCCGTTTGCTTTGATCGACGTAGATGTCCTTGTATTTGGGGTCATACGCCAGGCCGTGCTTATCCAGTATTTCCTGGGGAACACCGTCCCATACGTTGGGGGCGTTGCCCTGGTAATCAACCGTTTTAAAGCCTTTTTTACTGGTGAAGTAGCCGGTCAGCGTCAGGAAGCGAAAGCGATCGAAGAAAGCGGCACCCGCTTCGAACTCCGTATCTTTGGCCTCTTCCGGCCAGGCGATGTCTTCCACGATCTCGATGCGTTCGTCGGCGTTGAGCTCGGCGAAGCGTCGATCGGCAAAGCGGCCGGCCGCTTCAACGTTCAACCAGGCCAGGCCACCGCGTAGCGGCCGCTGGTAGTAGTCGGGCTGATCGAGGGCCATGAACTCGAAAAAGTCGACGATGCCACAGTCGGTCGCTTTCGGTTCCGTATCCGTCCCCGGAGCGACGATGTCGGCCAGGATCGCGATGTCCTCCTTCTCGTCGTCGGTAAAGAAGGAGTCGTTGGCAATGAGCTGATCGTGCTTGATCTCGTGGGGAAGGCGTAAGCCGTAGCCCTTTGCGGCCGGTTGAATCTCGGCCGTTGGTTCCAGGGGCTTCTCGCAGGAGGTTGCGTTGCCGATCAGGGCGGCGCCGGCAGCACCGGTAAGGAGGTTTTTGAGGGATTCTCTGCGGTTCATGATATTCAGTTGTCGGTTGTCAGTTGTCGGTTGTCCGTTTTCGGTTGTCGGTACGCATGGGTGACGACAACTGACAACGGACTAGATGTTCATTTTCTTTCGTTCCGAAATGATGTGTTCCGCGGCGCGCATCGCCAGGGCCATGATCGTCCAGGTCGGATTCTTGTCGGCCTGAGAGGTGAACACGGAAGCATCGGTAAGGTAGACGTTGGGTACCTCGTGGAGGGCACTGTGGCGGTTGGTGACGCCCTGCTTGGGGTCGTCGTGCATGCGGGCGGTTCCGACCTCGTGGATGATGGCGCCCGGGGGCAACAGGCCGTGGTCGTTCTCGTAAGTCGGGATGTCTTCGTCGAAGATGATACCACCCATTCCCGTCAGAATTTCGCGGATGGACTCGTGCATATGCTTGGCCTGAAGGCGTTCGTGGTCGCTCCATTTATAGTGAAAGCGCAGGGTCGGGATGCCCCACTCGTCCACTTTCCCGGGGTCGACCTCGCAGTAGTTGTCGTACAGGGCGACGGCTTCGCCCCGTCCGGCAAAACCGATCACGGAGCCGTAGTGCGCGCGTACGTCCTTCAGCAAGGGGTTACCGTAGCCACCGGGCTTGTACCCCATCATTTTCTGGATGGCTTTATGCCCGCCGCCGAAGCCGTAGCTCGGCATTCCCATCCCGCCGAACACCTCAAGGTGGTAGCCTCTGGGGAAATCCAGCTTTTGGTCCTTACCCCACCAGGGGGCGTAGACGTGCATGCCCCCCACCCCGTCTTCGTTGTAGCGGTCGCGGTTCATCAGGCTGGGGATGAAGGCGCTCGTACCCGCACCGGTACTATCGTGCAGGTAGCGGCCCAGGGTACCGGAGCCGTTGCCCAACCCGTTGGTCTGGCCGGGGGCTTTGGAGTTCATCAGCAGGCGGGAGGTCTCGCAGGCCGAGGCGGCCAGTACGATCACCTTTCCCTTGATTTTGTATTCCCGGCGATCGTCCTTGCTGATGTAGCTGACGGCGGTCGCCTTGCCCGTATCGTCGGTGATCACCTCGCGGGCCATTGAGTTCACGTAGAGATCGACCTGACCACCCTTACCGTTCTGACCGTTTTTCACGGCGGGAAAGATCAGGACGGTACCGGCGCTGAAATCAGCGTAAATGGCACAGGCGCGGGAGCACTGCCCGCAGTAAAAGCATACACCGCGGTCGGCATTGATCCGTTTGGTCACCATACTCAGACGCCCGGGGATCATCGGAACGCCGGCGGCTTTGGCTCCCTTCACCGCCATCAGTTCGTGGAGGCGGGGTTTGGGGGGGGGCAGGAAATAACCGTCCGGGTCGTTGGGCAGGCCCTCATTGGTGCCGAATACGCCAACCATTTTGTCGAGCCGGTCGTAGTAAGGTTTGATCTCGTCGTAGCGGATGGGCCAGTTCTCTCCCAGTCCATCGAGGTCTTTGCGGTGAAAATCATCGGGGCCGAAGCGAAGACTGATGCGTCCCCAGTGGTTGGTACGGCCACCGAGTACGCGGGTCCGCCACCAGCTGAACTTGGTGTCGCCGATGGTATCATAGGGCTCGCCGGGAATCTCCCAGCCGGAAAGACCGGCGTGAAAATCACCGAAAGAGCGCAGGGTGCCGGCGCCGCGACGCGGACTTTCCCAGGGCCAACGGAGCTGGGTTTTCTGGGCGGGGTCAGCGGGATCAAAATACGGTCCGGCCTCGATGATGGCAATGTTCAGCCCCGCCTTGGCGAGGATGTTGGCCGTCATGCCGCCACCGGCGCCGGAGCCGACAATCACCGCATCGTACTCTTTATCGTTTTTCTTTATTTGCACAAAATCAACTTTTTAATGCCTAAATATAAGCATCAACCTTTCGACTTCCGGCAATTTTGAATCCGTCTAAAGAGTTACCGAAGTCAGCTACACGTACCGGCGCGAGTACCAACGGAATTTTGCGGCGCGGGCGCGGGTGCGAAGCAAGCGTTTTGATCAAGGGCATGCCTTTATTGCCCGTTATGAGTTAAAAGGAAATCCGGAGGACGATCCTGAAGCCCCAAAACCGCTGCAGCACTTATGATAAAGTCCGTAGCTTGCGGTTGTCGGCTGAAGTCTGACGTACATCCCATCGACATAAACGTTCGATACGACAAAGAACCATGGCTAAAAAGCGCCCCACTCACATTTCCCGACCGGTTTACCCCGGTGGCATCAAGGCGATGAAAGCCTTCTTAGGGCAGCACCTGAAGTACCCGGCGGACGCCCTGAAGGCGAAGACGGAGGGTACCGTACTGGTCCGTTACGGACTCGACTACACGGGCAAGGTTACCGACGCGAAAGTAAAAAAAGGCATCGGCGACGGTTGCGACGAGGAGGCCCTGCGGGTCGTGAAACTGATGCGTTTCACCGTGCCGCAGCGCAGTAAGAAAAAGGTCCGTATTCACCAGGACATCAGCATCCACTTCAAGTTACCGAAGCAAAAGCCCCGGAAGAAATCGGTTAAAGAACCGAAGAAGGGTGCTCCGGACAACGCGGTCAGGATCGTGTACTCCTCCGGCGATACGCTCAGGGGTAAGGTGGTGCGCAAGCCGGCCGCCACGCCGGACAAGCCAGCTGCAAACCCGGGGTACGGATACACCATCAAATGGTAGCTGCACGGCCCCGCCGTTTACCGCCCGACGTACATTAGCGCTCGTTTCAGGACTGATCACGATCGGCCGCACCCGTTTCCCGCCTAAAAGTGAGGAGCATCCCGTTCGTTTTGCCCTCATTCCATACGCTGTTGCCAATGGAGGTAGTGGTGACCAGTTCCCAGCCCTTGCCGGCTGAGTCATTGATGATGCGGTCCATTTCGACGACATCCGCCCTGCTGCGAAAATTGCTCTTCATCAGCAACGTCTTGTACTCGTGGGTTTTCATAATTCCGGGATTTGAAAACAAGTACGTACTGCGGATGCCGGAGTGCAAGATTTGTCGATGAATCCAGGGCGGAATCAGACGGGGGAACGATTCGTTGTTCCATGGAAACTTTACCGTTCGTCGTACCGCACCTTTAGCTGTACGCCCGGCCACTGCACCTCCATCCCGTGCACCATTTCGCCCCGGTAACGCGGCGTCAGGGCCGTACTGATTATGTTCCGTCCTTGCTCCAGGGCCTTCACGTCGTGCCCGCTGAACTCGGGAGAGTGGGTTGCGTAGACGTAACAATCCTCGATTCGGTGCCAGAGGAGGTGCCCGTTCAGGAACAACCCGTCGGAGTAACAGGCCGCCCAACTGACCCAGTGAAGCTGAAAGGTGGTGGCGGTTTCCAGGCTGTCGAAAATCATCAGTTCCTGCTGAAAAGCGCCGGAGCGCGTCACCCAGTTGCGAGGCGCGGGGCCGGGGGCATAAACCGCTATCCGGTAAGGACGCGGAGCCAGACGCAGCCCCCCGGTCACTTCACTGACCCGGTACTTACCGTCTTCCCCGAGCAGGCGGGCCTGCACACCGAAGTTGTCCTGGTCGGGGAGCCAGGCGGTGTTCCAGCGCACCGAAAAATCGTTTCCGGGGTCGGTAGCCCGTCCGATGGTATGGTGGGGTTCACCCCGGTGGGTTTGCCAGTGTTTACGGTGCTGGACACCCCGGCCGCTCCAATCGACGTCATTCCCCGCCAGGATATAGTCAACGTGGCGGACGGACGACGAGGCGTTAACGGACAGATAGGCGATTTCGGCCAGTGGTTGCTGCGGCACCTTTACTTTCGGGGGCGCGGCCGCGGGTGCATAGAAGATCCTGAACGCAAGGCCGTAAACAAGGTTCTGCGGCCAGCCCCACCGCTGAGTACTGTCGACCGTAAGTTGGAACCGGAGACCCCGGCCGGCCGTGAGTTGCTCCAACGGGATGGGCACGGTCAGATCGGTATGGTACATGTACTCCGTGGAAGGATCGGGAATCGTGGCGGGTTCCGGGACGGAGATCGGCGGGTGCCCGTTGAGGGCGATGCGGAGGTTGCGGGTGTCCTCGTGGCTCAGTACTTTTTCGATGGTTACCTCGGCGCGGACGGCCCCCTCCAGGTCGAGTTGCTCCGGCAGGATCAGTTCGTTGCCCTTCTGAAGGACGAGGGGTAGTTTTCCGGGTTGGGCCTGGTAGCCGTAGCGGCCTCCAACGCGAAGAAAAGCCTCCCCCCCGGCGGGTGTTACCCAGTGGTACTCGCGGTAGGTGTCGCCGGGGGTCCACTGGGCGGTAAGCGGAACGGCAATGATCAGGAAGACGGCAGCAAAAAACGACTTTTTCATCTGACCAAAATAAGCAAAGGCGGGAGAATATTCATCCTGCCGGCATCGGTGATCTGGCCGTGTGGGGCAACTTTCAGCCCGACAAGGAACCCGAGACTTCCGGTACAATGGCGGTACTGGACGGCGACACGAGATTCATGCTGGAAGTCAATACGCTGGAAAGTAAAGCGGCTAGTAAAGCGGCGGCGACCGAACTGGCCCGCCCGATCATTGCCAAGTGTGACTAGTGGTCGGCGGTGCAGATAAACGCGTAAGGCGCAACGACTTCACCGGCGTACTTCGTCCGGACTACGGTCAAAACACCATCCGCTACCGACTGAGTCCCTTTACGGACCCGATTTAATCTGAGACGGGGACCATGCACAGCGGCTGCGTGGTCCCCGTCTCAGGTGTTGGTACCGGTCTGGTTGGTTTCTTTAGTACCAATCCTGGTCCTTAAGATTATGGTAAACGGATTCGATGCCCGCGCGCAGATCGATCTTGTGTTTCCAGCCCCGGGCCTGCAGTTTGTCAACGTTCATCAGTTTGCGGGGGGTACCGTCGGGTTTACTCAGGTCGTGGGTGATCTTCCCTTCGTAGCCCACCACTTTTTTGATCGTCTCGGCCAGTTCAAGAATACTGACGTCCGTGCCCGTGCCGATGTTGACGAAGCCATAATCGTTGAAATTACCCATCAGGTAAACGCAGGCGTCGGCCAGGTCATCGGCGTGCAGGAACTCGCGCCGGGGGGAACCGGTGCCCCACATGACCACCTCGGCCCGTTCCTTTTTCTTTGCCTCGTGGAATTTCCTGATCAGGGCGGGGAGGACGTGGCTCGTCTCCAGGTCGTAATTATCGTTAGGTCCGTAGAGGTTGGTCGGCATCACGGAGATGAAGTTGCAGCCGTACTCGCTGCGGTAGGCGTCGCAAAGTTTAATTCCCGTGATCTTGGCGATTGCGTAAGGCTCGTTGGTCGGTTCCAGCAGCCCGGTCAGCAGGCTGTCTTCGGTGAGGGGCTGGGGCGCCAGCTTGGGGTAGATGCAGGAGGAGCCGAGAAACATCAGCTTGGTCACTTCGTACACCCGGGCCGCTTCGATCACGTTGGCCTCGATCATCAGGTTGTCGTACAAGAACTGTCCCCGGTAGATGTTGTTGGCCAGGATGCCTCCCACCTTGGCTGCGGCCAGAAAAACGTACCCGGGGCGTTCGGCGGCAAAAAAATCGTTGACCGCGCGCTGGTTCCGCAGATCGAGTTCTTTACTGGTTCTGAATACAAAGTTATCGTACCCCCGCTTTTTCAGGTTTCTGACGATGGCCGAGCCAACCATGCCGCGATGACCGGCGACGTATATTTTAGCTTGTTTCTTCAAGGATAAATTGTGTTGGCGTTGAAACGTACCGAAAAGGAATAGTGCGAAAAAAGGGTGGAAAGACGGGCTAGAACCGAGAGACGCCCGGTAGAGCTTTTCAGGAAGTAGTGACGCTTTAAAAGCGATGCTCCTCGGACGCGCAAAAGTGATACCCGCCACGGATGATCAAAACGTCGTACCAGATGCTCCGTATAACGAAGTGACTTTTGATCGCAGGTACAGACAAAAAACCACCCCGCTATTACACGGGGTGGCGAACAAAGTTTCATGATTAAAATAAATCGTAGCGGGGGATGATCCCCATAGTCTTACCGGTTGCTACCATCCCAGAAGAAGCTTCCACAGTCAACCAGCAGAATGGTTACCTCAGCCGTGGCGCGTCGGATACCACATGGCCCCTCCGGATTGTCGGTCCGCAAAGTGAGGGTAACCTCCTCCGCCGCAATATCGCCGGGGCCGGGTACATAGGTTTGCGCTTCCGAGAAAATGGGAGAAGGGTCGAAAGTACCGTCACCGCTCGTCATCCAGGTACCGTCCAGCGTCGCCGGGGTGATGGTGGCCAGGTTCATGAGGGAGAAACCACTCTGACACTGCGCAATCGATTCGGTCAGCATTATTTCCGGAGCCTCCACAACCATGACGTTGAGGTTAGCCGTGGACATACACAGTCCGTCCTGCAAGGAGAAGTTAATCGTTCGTTGACCCGGCTGGACCGGTGCGCAGAACTCCGGCTCGAAACTGGTAGGATCGGTGATGCCGGCATCGGACATGATCGAGATCATCAGGTCTTCCTGAAGCGCTACCGGCACCCCGAGATCAACGATCTGGCAACCATCATCACAGAGGGTCACTTCATAGGGGCCAAACTCAAGGTCCGGCACTTCGATGATGTTGATTTCGGCGGTCTGTCCGATACAGGTTCCTATCGTTGAGGTGACGGTAAGCATAACGGCTACATCTTCAAAGCCGGGGTTGATTTCTACCGTTACCTCACCGTCAACGGATTCGTCGATCGTTCCGGCGGATGCGGGGGTAAACTCGAATTCGGAGGGGATACAAACGCCCTCAATGGTGTAAGCCTCTCCCGGACAAACAACTACCTCGTTACCGAGTTCCATCAGGAAGTCCGGAAGCACTTCGTTGAAGGGAATGAAGGTCTCCGAACAAGCACAGGAGGGCGATTCAACCCGGAGAATAATGGCACAAGCCAGGTCTTCGGCTACTTCGAAGCTACCCATCACGGTCGTCATCTGACCTTCTGCCAGCGTAATGTTTTCAGTAGTGGTGCCAAGGCTTACGTCACCGGCGTCGACATCAGCAATGCCGTCGTTGTCGAGGTCGAAGAAAGCTTCGACGGTTACGGGCTTGTCGGCGTAGTCGGAGCCGTTGTTGGTCACGTCGACGGCGTAGTTAAGCAGCACGTTGCCGGGGGTGTCGGAGCATCCGGCCGAAACCATCGCATCCAGCTCTCCGGCTTCGGGAACTACGTTGAAGGTAAGAATGCCCGGACTGGTGGCGTTCACGGGCACCATACCACAGTCGGCTGGGGTACAGGGAATTTCCTGATCAACTTTAATGTTGTAACCCACGTCGACTGGTCCACAATCGATGGCCCCTACGTTGAAGTTCACTTCGAGGCAGAAGATGGCGCCAATGGCCAGGTCGGCAGGCCCGCTGAAGGTGATCTGTGTTCCGTCACCCAGTGGAGCGCTTGCGAAGTCCGTGATGGCAAACCCTTCCGGGGCGACTACCACCAGATCATCGGCGGTCACGTCGAGTCCTTCAGGTAGGCTGATACATACACTGGTGGCGCCGGTGGCTGATTTACCCGTGTTAGCGGAAGTGATCACGACTTTGCCGCCACCTTCGCTACAGTTGATGTCGGTCATACTCGGCTCCGCACTGAGGGAGGGAGCTGTAATGTCACCGGTTCCCAGTGGGCTACTGGATACGAAAGGACTTTCGTAAGTCCGATCACAGGCAGCATCAGCAGTGAGTTGGGCGGTTAACGGGTTACCGTACACAAAGTCACAGCCCAGCATGCCGTCAAAGGTGATCACCAGGGTGCTTCCTTCGGGAATTTCCGGTAAGTCGCCGGCGGCATTGCTCATGGGCACTCCGTAGACGGCTTCCGTACCCGTGGTTGGCAGAGTAAAGGCAACGGGTGCACCGCCGTCTACACTCGCCATCAAATTCGTGATCGTAAGTCCCGTGGGTTGGAACAGGGTAACAACTGCATCAGACAGTGCGGAGCCGCCAATGTTCTGAACGCTCAGAGTATATGTTTCCGTAGCACCGCAAGAGACAGGCGTTGGCACGTCAAAGCTGAGGAATGCATCAGAAATACCACTCAGGTAAGAAAAGCAAGTCTCTTCAGTTAAACACATCTTCCCGCTAGAGGCAATGACTTCAGCAAACAACATTGCCTGGGCGGGGTCGGTTGGGCAGCCCAACACGGGGGTGACGCACACCATTCCGGGACCACAGAAGACGAGATCCGTGACAAAATCCAGATCCAGATCGCCCGCTGGTCGTGCGCCAAGATCGAAGGTGAAAATATTGCCATCCGCCGTAGTAGATACCAAAGTCGGAGCCACGCCGTCAACGGTCTGCAGATCTACGGCGGCTTCACTGACGATGACCAGGGTTCCACCGGGAATGGGATTGTCAAGAGAGAGGGTATAGGTATTGGTTTCCGAACCCGCCGCATCTGCTACCAGCGGATCGGCGAAGCCGCTATCCATAGCGGTATAGTTGATCGGGGTAGTTCCCACTTCGGTAGTGGGTACTTCCAAATCATTGGCAAGGTGGTGGGGGTTGTCGTCGGTATCACGGTCCCATGGCCAGTAACGAGCAGGTGACCCGGTATTGGAACAGAAACTCCTCATATTAGCACCATACCACTGCCCGTTATTACAGGAATAACCCAGGTTATTATAGTCGGCTAAGTAACGATAAGAAGCACTGAAAGTGGAGTTCAGGGGCAGATCCTGCACAGGTGTTCCGCAGAGGCGAATCAGCGGAATCCGGAATTCCAGGAAATCCGGGTCGGCATCGGTGGTTCCGAGTCCTACGCCAATCAGTGGGAAGGTACCCCCTACCAGGGTAGCATCGTCGTCTCCCTGGTCCCAGCCGACGTAATCATCGGCACGGAGGCCATCGGTGAATTCGTCATCAACAAAATAGATGGAACCACTCGCTACGGAAACGGGAACCAGGGCATCGCCACCAGTGTAGGCGGCGGTGTCAAGACCGCTGGTGCTATCGGGTAGCACGACTACGGAGGGCTGGTCACCGTGCGTATAGGTGATATCACCCGCAATGGCGAATGGCATCGGGATACGGGTTTCGAGTTCTTCGATACCGAGTACGGGCTTGAACTGGTTGGTGAACCAGTCATCTGGCGGGTTATTATTTATTTCAAAACGCTGAACGATCTCCGCGTTGCAGTTGTCCGTATACTCGATGGTCGAGCGCAACTCCACCCCGGGCTCCCAGTAGAAGTATTCGTCAGACAGAAGAGGCGATGCGGTCAGGCTGGTACTTACGATTGAGCCCTCGAAGGTGTTACCTACAGCAATAAGGGTGAAGAATCCGTTGGTTTGATTCAACGGACCGACCGAGGCTGCGCCGGTAGCCACGATCCGCGGAGTACTGATCAGTGGCATGTCGTACACGATACAGATGGAGTCACCGTCTTCAAAAGCACCACCGATTGCGGCAAAAAGCGGGCTAAGGGCATCGGGATCGTTTGGAAAGCGCTGCGGTTGACCAAAATTAATCAGTAACAGGCCATTATCGCCATGATCATTGCTACTGGCGTAGTAGTCGAAGTGTCGAAAGTCATCAGAAAGCCCCGGGTGAACAGCCTCCGACAATGGTTGGGTGGTACCACCAACCAGAGCACCACCCTGGGAGGCGGCTGAGGTGGATCTACTTGTTGAACGGCCTCCGGGCACCGTGAGGTTACCGATGTCGTAGGTAGTACCATCCATTCGCTTCAGGATAAGACTCTGAACACGAGCATTAGGGAAGTCGATACGGCTGGTGAGGTTATTCCGGTTAATATTGGTAGAGTTTCGTCCTTCGGAGTGACGAACCTGGAACGAAATTACATTCTTAATTTCGTTCCAGAAAGAGGCTTTCTCCACAACATAGGCTCCGCTGAGTCGAACGGTGTCACCCGGAACGAAGCGGTTTTTATCCGCCGCAATCAAGGGGTCACCGAATGGAATTCGATCAGTCAGGGTGCGGTCCGTGTAGCCCGAGCTGAGATTACACAGCGTTACTACGGAAGAACCCGGAGTACAGTTTGCCGTTGTAGCGGGGTCAATGACAAAAAAAGTCGACCCGCAGGCACGGGTAATGGCGCAGGAGCAGCCCTCACATTGTTGCACCAGGCTGGCACTTACCTGCAAACTCTGCCTTGCTAAACAGCTGGCTTGATCGAACGAAGCGTCAAAAGTGTACGTAAAATCGGTAGCCGTGGTTGCATCTCCCACGTTGATGGTATACACCCGGGTACCCGGTAATTTCATATCCAAAGTATCCATGTCCGCAACGGCGACCGCATTAAACACCGGGTTGGTGAAAAGCAGGTCGTCCGTCAGGGTGTCAGGCCCCGTAACAGAAATGACCAGAAAAATGTCATCCCCATCACAGGTTGCAAAATCCGGATCACCGAGATTGTAGGTGAAACTGATGTTTTCGGTAGTGACCACGCCGGTATTTCCACCGAAGTCACCGGAGTTCTCGAAGTTGTAACCTACAAAGTCCCTATTACTGATAGTAAACATCTGTTGGTTATCGAAAGAAGCGGAACTGCTGTTATCAACCGGTACGATGCCATCATCGGCGATAACAATGGAGCGGCTGATGCGTGCCGTAGCTTCACAATTACGGCCGACAGACCAGCGCTGCCGTTCGAAATCACAGACGATAGGGTCATCTCCCGGTTCCGGTTCTGCGGGGCAGGCCCCGGTACCTTCACAGGATGGCAACAATTCTATGCGTATGGTTAATGACTCACCCGCCGGCAGGTCATTGGCAAACCCGTCTCCGTCAATATCCGCCAGCCCTCCGGCTCCATCAATATCCGGTGTCGTAGCATCGAGACTTAGCAGATTAACCGTAATTCGACCGCTGGCGGCCTGGCTGCTGATATTGCTTGGGAATTCGGCGATTTCCGTACCCGCAGCGTCCACTACAGTTACGCGGGATATGCTTAAGAAAGTTTCCGGGCAAAAGTCGATGCTGTAAGCCAGATCATAAAGATCTCCCCGGATTGGGGTAGCGATGTTGCTGTTAACGGTTGTTTCGAAAATATAGGGTAGTGGATCACCGTCGGGCCCGCAGTAAGAGCGGTCCTGGATAACGGTGAACGTATTAAGCGGCACCGGATTGAAAGCCGGCGTAATGGCCAAAGTACCTACGCTAAATTGGTCGATGGGGCCGCAGGATTCGCCGTCACAGCTTACGCCCAGTGCCAGGTCTACGTCGTATCTGGTCTCTACCGGACAAGCGTCGATGGCAAAACAAATCTGTACGGACTGGGCACCGTCACCGGTACCGAATAGTTCATCGTCGTCGACGTCGAGGGCGGAACCCGGTACGTCGATGGTGGCCACACCGCCCGCCCCCAGGCTAACGGCACCGGGCACGGAAACGTCACCGACGCCCAGTACATCGTAGATGCGTACACCGTCCGCAAAACCATAGTTGCTGACCAACAGACGAAAACCGCCGGCGGCGGCCTTTGCGTCTAATGATAACAGGGGAATGTCGAGGCAGCCCGCGGGGGTTTCCCCGAGTTGGCGAATGGTGGCCAGCCGGGCCGGGCCGGGCTGAAAACGAACATCCGCCGCGGCTACCTCACCGCCGTAAGTAGACGGGGTAATCTCATCGCTGCATACGGTTCCGCCGGCGGTATAGTCCAGGGTATACGTTATGGTAGGCGGTGCGTTAACGATGTCGATGTCGCACTGCGCGCGCACGCCGATGTAGATGACGACCGCGCCACCGTCAAGGCTGATCTCGTCCAGGTTGAAAACGGGTGCCTCGGGATTGGCATCGTTCGTGATGTCGAGCACGGCATTGCCGCTCTCTACGAAGGCGAAGGTTGAATATTCCAGCCCTTCGGAGAAATTAAGCCTCAGGTCGATGTCCGTGATCGGCTCAGTCGATTTGGTGAGCAGGAGAATCGGAATGGTATCCGCCGCGCCGCAGACGGCAAAACAATCCGGCTGGGCGTAACATTCAACGCCGCGAAGATCCTGAAAGATGATGCCGTCCTCTCCGGAAGCCGCCACTAACGGCCTCGTTTCCAAATCCGCAACGGCAACAAACGGGTGATGCAGTTGATTCAGGAGATGCTCCTGGTGGGCAACCCGCGCCCGTAGCTGACTTTCCTGAGGCAGTCCGCGCCAGGCACTATTAGCTTCCATCCCCGTTGCGACTAGACAAAATAGAAACAGAAAGAAGTATGATACTGAGGTAGGCTTATTCATAAGATTTGATTGTCTTACTCTACCGTCAACGAGGGCATCTTCCGGACAAGGTTCGGGAGCGCCGGTAAAATCGTCCAATTATATCAAGTATAGGCGTACAACCAGACGAGTCTGGATTGCGGGCCACATATATAGCTACACTCAGGAGTTAACCAAAGGTAGAATCGGACAAAAAACTCGTTTAGATAAGGTTTAAATACATGAGAACAAATTCAATCAGCGCAAACCAAATTTAGGTCATCTCGGGTAGTCGCCAACTGAACTATGTTCCAACAAAACTAAAATTGAGGAGACATTGACTAATATACAGGTCTACGATGAGTCCTGTTTACACTACAAACATAGGGAATATTATATATAATGTTACTTGCTTGTTCAAAAAACTTAGCTAAAAATTCAACGTATTTCGATATTGATCAAAAAAAATTAGAATAACTTCACGAAGAAGTACTTAAAAGCTTTTAGTTGTTTAAACATAAAATATTGCAAAATAAAGTCCCGAGCCATAAAAAATGGCTGCGGGACTTTATAACCCGGTAGTGAGCGATTGCTCGTATTCACTAATCCGGTTTCTGAAACTTCCCGGACGCGAGTTGGCGGATAGCAGGCAGTAACTTACGCGCTGCAAGCGATACAATCCGGATCATCCAGACTACAGGTCTTACCAACGGTCTCCACGTCAGCAGCGGTAAGCTCCTCAAAGCCGTTAGCTGCGGGTGAAGCCTTGGCTTCCGCCTTTACGACGGGGATTTCAGCTTCAGTGACGGCGGTAGCACCACCCTGCCCTTTAGCTTTCTTTGCACCCGCGTCCGCGCCCTTAAGCGCTTTTGCTTTCACTTCGCCGTTTCCTTCCTCACTCTGCTTGCCCAGTTGCGATTTGTCGACGGTGAACTGGATCGCATCGCGCGCGGCTTTCGTCCGGAGGTAGTACATGCCTGTTTTCAGGCCCTTGCTCCAGGCGTAGAAGTGCATGCTGGAGAGTTTGCTGAAGTTGACGTTTTCCACGAAGAGGTTCATGCTCTGGCTCTGGCAGATGAACGCGCCCCGGTCGGCGGCCATGTTGATGACCACCTTCTGACTGATCTCCCAGACCGTCTTGTACAGATCACGCAGGTGCTGCGGCACGTCGTCAAACGCGGCGATAGAGCCGTTGCTGGCCATCAGGCGGTTGCGCATGCTGTTGTCCCACAAACCGAGGCCGATGAGGTCGTGCAGCAGATGTTTGTTGACCACCACGAACTCTCCGGAGAGGGTGCGCCGGGTGTACATGTTGGAGCTGTAAGCCTCGAAGCATTCGTTGTTGCCCAGTATCTGACTCGTGGAGGCGGTTGGCATCGGTGCGATGAGCAAACTGTTGCGCATGCCGTACTTGGCCAGGTCCTTTTTGAGCCCGGCCCAGTCCCAGCGATCGGAAGGCGTAACGCCCCACATATCGTACTGGAGCTCCCCCTTACTGGCGGGTGATCCGGGGTAACTTTCGTAAGTACCATGCGCTTTCGCCAGGGCGATGGATTCGGTACAGGCGGCGAAGTACATCGCCTCAAAGATGTCCTTGTTCATCCTCCGCGCCTCGTCGGAGTCGAAGGGAATGCGCATCATGATGAAGGCGTCGGCCAGCCCCTGAACACCGAGGCCGATGGGGCGATGTTTCATGTTCGAGTTGCGGGCCTGCTCGATCGGGTAGTAGTTCCGGTCGATGACCTTATTCAGGTTACGGGTCACCACGCGGGTGACTTCCACGAGGCGGTCGAAGTCATAGGTTTTGTCGTCCTTCACGTACTTGGGCAGCGCGAGGCTGGCCAAGTTACACACGGCCACCTCATCGGGGCTGGTGTATTCCATGATCTCGGTGCAGAGGTTAGAACTGCGGATGGTACCGAGGTTCTTCTGGTTTGATTTGGCGTTGGCCGCATCCTTATACAGGATATACGGCGTACCGGTTTCGATCTGGCTGTCGAGGATGGCGAACCAGAGGTCCTGCGCTTTGATCGTTTTACGGGCCTTGCCTTCCGCTTCATATTTATGGTACATGGCTTCGAATTCTCCACCGTAAGCGTCGAACAAGCCGGGTGCTTCGTTGGGGTCGAAGAGGCTCCATTCCCCGTCCGCTTTCACGCGCTCCATGAACAGGTCGTTCATCCACAGGGCGTAGAAGAGGTCGCGGGCGCGCATCTCCTCCTTACCGTGGTTCTTTTTAAGGTCCAGGAACTCGAAGATGTCGGCGTGCCACGGTTCGAGGTAAACGGCGAAGGCCCCCTTGCGCTTGCCACCGCCCTGGTCTACGTAGCGGGCCGTGTCGTTGAATACCTTCAGCATCGGGACGATGCCATTCGACGTACCGCCCGTCCCCTTGATGTAGGAGCCGGTTGCGCGCACGTTGTGGATGCTTAGGCCGATGCCACCGGCGGCCTGGCTGATGCGGGCGCACCTTCTCAGCGTCTCAAATATGCCTTCGATGGAATCATCAGTCATACTCAATAAAAAACAGCTCGACATTTGCGGCTTAGGCGTACCCGAATTAAACAGCGTCGGCGTAGCGTGGATGAACCATTTCTCGCTCATCAGCTGGTAGGTCTGGATGGCGCTTTCGATGTCTTCCAGGTGAATACCGACGGCGACACGCATCAGCATCTGCTGGGGGCGTTCGACGACCGCGCCGTCCATCCGCATCAGGTACGAACGTTCGAGCGTTTTGTAACCGAAGTAGTCGAACTCAAAGTCGCGGTCGTAGATGATCGCGGCGTCGAGGCGGCTTTTGTGCTTGCGGATCACCGCCATGGTGTCCTCACCGATCAGGCTGGCGGGGTCGCCGGTCTTGGGGTCAACGTAGTTGAACAGGCCCTCCATCGTGGCGGAGAAGCTCTTATCGGTTTCCTTGTGCAGGTTCGAGATCGCGATGCGGGCGGCAAGCTGGGCGTAGTCCGGGTGGACGGTGCTCATGCTGGCGGCGGTTTCTGCGGCCAGATTGTCGAGTTCGACGGTGCTAACGCCGTCGTACAGGCCCTGGATGACCTTTTTGGTGACGTTGATGTGGTCGACGAAGTTCTCGTCGAGCCCGTAACAAAGCTTCTTGATGCGGGCGGTGATCTTATCGAAGGAGACGTCTTCGGGACGGCCGGAGCGTTTGATTACTTTCATGTGGGTATTTTATTTGGAGCGGCTTGTGGGCGGGGCCGCGGGTGCGGTGTTGTGGTTGGGAGGAGCAAGGTTTGGACAGCCTAGCTCTTCGGTCCTTTGTTTAGTTTCTTTCGTTCGGAGTCGTGACGACGCTTGATTTTCTTCACGTCTTCAGTGGGCGGCAATTCTTCGGGGGTTAACCCCTCGTTTTAGCAGCATGCCGCGAACGGCGGCGTTGTTGTCGATGTGTTCACGACTGATGGCATGGTCGCCGGTCAGATCGTTTTCTACCACGTTGTGGCTGGTCAGTTCGGTTGCGAAATCTTTACCTTTTATCAGTAGCGTAGGCAGGAAATCGGCCAATGGCCGTTTGGCTGGTACACCAAGCTCATCCTTCATACCGGAAGTGGTGTATCCACCAAAAAGTGCGGCATCTCTCATTGAACGGATGTTCGCAAAGCTCTTAGAGTTTACACCACGTCCGAAGATCACCTGCGAAAGTGCCTTCTCTGACTCCGTCAGTTTTTGGCGGGCGGTAAGGCGGTCAACCTCGAGTAGTCGCTGCTCGATCAACTCCTGCTTACGCGTTTGGATCGCAAAGTAGGTTTGGGCGAAAGCTATCTCAGTTTTATTCGGGTCGCCGTTTTGAGCAATGAGGTAGCAGGCGTAGCGGGTAAGGAGAATATCCTTTACTTTTCGCTCGGCTCCACTGCCCAATTGGACCATTTTGTTGACGTCAACAAAATGGTCTTCGAGAGGCTGCCCAACACTTTCGCAAGCTTGTTTAGCTTTGTCGATAACGTTAGTAAAATTCCGCCATTCACGGTACTCCAGAAGCACTTGCAGCTCCCTGGCATACCAATACTCCACACCATCCCGCTCGTGCCGGATGTCCTCAAAAGACTTGAAGAGTGTAGTGATGATTTCGCTTTTCATAACTCGTTAGGATTGTGATGATTATCAAATCCTGCTGTTGTTTGTAAATAGCTGCTGCTTTGAAAGATATTAGTGTACCATCGGCTTTACCCGGCACCGGGTAAGGCCGATGGTACAAATCGCGCTCGGAGAGCGCGGGGTCCGGGCTAGAAATCCTCGTCCAACGAGAAAGTCTGCTTACTCTGATCGGCCGTAACGCCAGCCTTCTGGTACTCCCCCACCCGCTTTTCGAAGAAGTTGGTCTTGCCCTGTAGGTTGATCATATCCATCCAGGGGAAGGGGTTTTCTACGTTCCAGACCTTTTCCTGGCCCAGTTCGGAGAGGAGGCGGTCGGCGACGAATTCGATGTACTGGCACATCATCTCGGCGTTCATCCCGATCAGGTTGACGGGCAGGGAGTCGGAGACGAACTCCTTCTCGATCTCGACGGCGTCTTTGATGATACCGGTCACTACGCCGGGGCCGAGTTTGTGTACGATGTGGTTGTTGTAAAGCAGGCAGGCGAAGTCGCAGTGCATGCCCTCGTCGCGGCTGATCAGTTCGTTGCTGAAGGTGAGGCCCGGCATCAGGCCGCGCTTCTTGAGCCAGAAGATGGAACAGAAGCTGCCGGAGAAGAAGATACCTTCTACGGCGGCGAAGGCGACGATGCGCTCGGCGAAGGTGCCGTTGTCGATCCAGCGCAGGGCCCACTCGGCCTTCTTCTGTACGCAGGGCATCGTTTCGATGGCGTTGAACAGGTAGTCCTTCTCCTTCGGGTCACTGATGTAGGTATCGATCAGCAGGGAGTACGTTTCAGAGTGGATGTTCTCCATCATGATCTGGAAGCCGTAGAAGAACTTGGCTTCGGTGTACTGTACTTCGGCGACGAAGTTCTCGGCCAAATTCTCGTTCACGATGCCGTCGGAGGCGGCAAAGAAAGCCAGTACGTGCTTGATGAAGTGGCGCTCATTATCGTTGAGTTTGTTGTTCCAGTCGTTGAGGTCGGCCGACAAATCAATTTCCTCGGCCGTCCAGAAACAGGCTTCGTTGTCTTTGTAGTATTTCCAGATGTCGTCGTGCTCGATGGGGAAGAGGACGAAGCGGCCATCGTTTTCGGCCAGGATTGGTTCTAGTTTAGCATTCATGTCGGTAAAAAGCGCTTAGAAAGGATGATAAAAAATAAGGGATAGCAGTTTCAATAAGTGGTTTCAGTACAGTCGATAAGTTTCCGCAAGCCACGACCCCTTCCGGCGGGGAAGGATGGTGGCAAGTAAGATGAAAACCGTAGTCGTTTGTTTTAATTGGAGCCTTCGGAAAAGCTCTTAGGCTTACTAAGGCGGCACCCAATCAGGAGAATGCCGCCTTAGCCTAAGTGGTATCAGTAAAAAAGAAGCCCGGGAGAAAGTAAAGAAAAATTGTTGTTTTCCCTCGTGCAGTGGCTAAGGTAAAGTAAAGATTAAGAGATTTGGGCCTTAGTTTTCCACACTGTGTGGATAAATGCGCATTAACGACTGAAGGTCAATCAGTTAACATTTTTCGTCGATTTCTCCACATTGTGGAAAACGTTTTCAACATGTGGAGAACTACCCTTTTGGGCCGCCAATCGGTCCTGTTTCTCCTTCCGGCCTGTCCAAAACGGTAAGGGAGCGGTAGCTTTTCACCAGAGAGCGGTGTTGTCCAATCAGACCATTTATGTGCATAAAGTCTTCTTCTCCAGAGCAGAGCGGCCGGTTTTTCCCGGATTCCCTTCTTGGCACCTGCGGCCGCGCCCGATCATTTTTCCATCGGTACGGTAATTTAGCAGACCGTAGCATACGAACTGTTTGCATCCGCCGTATCAAGGATACCAAAGCGGATGAATATATCTCCGAAATAAAAAAAGTGGCCCCGGCCAACTCGGACCGGAACCACCTAATTTCTCTAGGTTATCATGAGAAACATAAAAAAACACTTGAACAACACAAAAGCTTTTATCCGCCGTAACAAAACCGACGGTCGGTAAATTTTTGGTTAGTTGCCGCCCCAGAAAAACTGGCCACAGTCTACTTTCAGCAACGCAATGGTCACCGCGTCACTTACCGGTTCACAGGGGCCGGCGGGGTCGTCGGTCGTAAGAATCAGCGTGATGGAGCCGCGCAGCGCATCGGCCGGCGCCGGGCGATAGGTCACCGCACTACCGTAGCGGTAAGGAACGGCAAGTACGTTCCCGGCAGCGTCCAGGAAGTCCCCTTCGCCGTCCGGGGTCGTCCAGGTTGCCCCGAAGGTAGCGGTCGTGTCCGGGCTGATCACAATACCGTCCGTAAGGTTGATCGTCTGGGTCGCACAGATCGTGAAAGGCTCGGCCACCACAACGGATAGGTTACAAGCCACGCCCACGTCCAGCGTCAGATCCATCTCTCCGCTGTTGAGAAAACCGGTGGGGTCGCTCTGCGCGGTGACGTCCGTCAGGGCGATGCTGTTATCACTGTCGTTCGAGTCGTCTCCCGTGGCGTTCGCCATCGTGAAATCGTAGAACTCCGCGTTGTCCGCGGTGGAAATATCAAAGACTACAGAGTAGCTACCGGGCGGCAGGTTAGCAAATCCGTAGCTACCGTCGGCGGCCGTCATCGTAACACCGGTTATGGCGTTCCCTTCAGCGTCCACCGTTACGATGTCGCCGTTTCCGTCGAGCAGGGTGACGGTAACTCCTCCGATACCGGGCTCTCCCGGGGTTTGCAGCCCGTCGCCGTCGAGGTCCACGAAGGCGGTATCGCCCACACTGACCGGGGCGAAGAAGCCGAAGTCGAGGGTCATGTTCCCGTTGTTGTCGGAAGCATCGTCCTGCATGTTTCCCTGGGCGGATTCCGACATGGCCACCGTTCCGTTCACGGGTTCGCTTCCCGGGCTCAGGGTGATCGTTCCGCTGGTCACGCTCATCCCGCCGCCGCCGGGCTGAAGGCCATCGTCGTCGTTGTCCAGGTTGTCATCCGGGTCGGTTTCCATGAATGGGATACCGGCGTTGTTCGATGAGATCGGAGCGTCCGTCGGGGCGGAAGTAACCACGACGTAGTAGTCGCCCGGCAGCAGGTTATCGAACAGATAATTACCGTCGGCGTCGGTCAGGGTCGGTGCCGCATCGGCGGGGACGAGTACCCGGGTTCCCGCGGCATCCGTAAGCACTTCCATCATTGTCGCCGCGTCGAACAATTGCACCGTCACGCCGGCAATGCCGGTATCGGCCCCGTTCTGCGTGCCGTCATTGTTGTTATCCAGAAACACCGTAGATCCGAGGCTGACCGTTGAAACGGTCAGGCGGGCGAGATCAAAATCATCGGCATCATCGGGATTATCGGGAATACCGTTACCGTTCGGGCCGTCGTCGTCCTCTTCGTCATCCGTATCGATTTCCGGGTCGTCGTTTCCGTTGTCGCCGGGGGTCGAATCTTCGTCAGGCAGGCCCAGCAAGTTTCTTGCGGCGGAGACCTCCGCTACGTTGTCGATCATGGTTCCGGCGAAATCGTCGTCGATCGTAAAGGTGATCGACAACGTTTCCGTGTCGCCGGCCGCCAGGGCGAAAGCCGTCGCCAGGCGCGCCGTGTCGACGTCCTGCGTCCAGGTGGCGGAAGGCACCAGCGTCAGCCCATCCGGAATGTAGTCGGCTACTTCCACGTCCGTCGCGTCCAGGGAGCCCTGGTTTTTCACCTCGATTACGAAAGTCACCGTACTGCCGTTAGTGAACGGACCGGGGGTTGCGTTCGTGTCGATTCTTTTAACGAGCGCAAGGTCAAAAGACTGAATTACGGCAATACCCTCCCAATCGTAATCGTCTTCATCGTTCGGGTTGTCCATCGTGCCGGGCGTACCGACGCCATCATCCTCGAACTCATCCGGGGTAGCCGCTTCGGGGGCATCCATGCCGTTGTCGTCAGGCGTGGAATCCTCGTCGATGGGCGGGGCCGTAGTGGGGTCGTTATCGTCGTCAAAGCTACTGATCTCGGCGCGGTTCACCAGGGTATCGCCCATAAAGTCCGCATCGATGAGGAAGCTGATGCTCAGCGTGTTTTCCATGCCGGCGGCGAGGCTGAAGGGCCTGTTTAAAATCGCGGTATCTACGGAAACGGTCCAGTCGGGCGCGGACGCGGGTGCGAGGGAAAGTCCTTCGGGAACATAGTCTTTTACCTCGATGTCGGTCGCGTCCGTCTCCCCCTGGTTGTAGACCGTGATGGAGAAGGTGACGGTACCTCCGGGAGCGAACGGGCCGGGGTTTGCCGTCAGGTCGAGACGCTTGACCAGGGCGAGGTCAAAAACGAAATCACACGGTTCCGGTGCGGCGTACGGATCGGATTGATCCGAACAGATCGTAGCGTTGGCGAACCCGGCGGTGGCGATAATGCCCGTCATTCCATCGCTGTTCAGGCCCGTTAGCGTAAAGGTTTCCGTATCCGAGACGTTAGCGGGTGTAAAGGTCTGGCTGGCTCCGTTATTGGTAGTGATCAGAATGTCGTCTCCGACCGGAGCGCCCGCGTAAGTGACGGAAACATCGAGAGAATATTCATTCGTCAGCGGGTCACAAGCGCTCGGCGTGACGCTGTTCACGATCACATTGCAGTTAACCACCCCGAAATCCAGGGTATGGTTATTCTCCCCTGCCATGCCCGTTGAAAACGAAATGACCCCGGCCGGGGAGGCGTCCGAATCATTGAGATCCATCTTCCGATCATTCGTCACGTCGGCGCTAAAGTTACCGGTGGTAAAGGCTGTTACGTCAGCCTCAACTGACTGGATGTTTGCCAGAGCGATACGGACTTCATAGTTCATTTCCGGTTCTACCTCCGTAAAGCCCGGTTCCCAGTTCTGCCCCGCGACGGTGTCATCACTAAAAATGTAGAAACCATCACCCTGCACGGAATTGGCGGCGGTCGTAGTTTCCGCGACTTTAGTAAAGACGCCCGGACTGGTCTCCAGGAACAGCTCAACGAGCACGCCGTTGATCCCTTCTTCGTCCGCATCCTGTCTTCCGTTCCCGTTTTCATCGACCCAAAGGCGGTTGCCGACTTCAATTGGCGCGGGTGGGCTGACGCCCTCCACGTCACCCAGGCCGTTACCTTTTCCAAAGGTGTTCGGGTCGTCATTTGTTCCGTTATCAAAATCCTGGGTGGTGTAAACCAGTGCGCCTTCCTGACGAGCACCACTTTCACTGTTCAGACTAACTACTCCGGCTTGGTTAAAGTTATCAAAGTCAAGGATGGGGTCGTATACGGAAGCATATAGCGTCAATGACCCATTGTACTGAAACAGACCTCCCATCGCAATTTCATCATGGCCCTGTTCCAGTGTAGGATCCAATGGCGGGTCCATGTCATTGGGGTCGGCATTGGCTCCCGAACAAGCTCCCCCTCCATCCGCGGAGGCGTTTGCCGGCCGGTAACGGTCATCGAAGTAAAACTCTCCACCTCCCGGGCCTTCCCCGAAACCGGCACCCATCGATGGCCCGAATGCTGCTCCGTTCGGGCCGTTGGCCGCGTTATTCTCTATGACGTAAGTGGTATTATCGGTAATGTTTATGGAAGCTACCAGAACGTCTCCCGCCGCATCGGCGTTGAAAGGAGTGTTGGGGTCACTTCCCGCCGTGCTGGGAGGTAGTTTGTTGAAACCATGTTGATCAGCGAAGCGATCTCTTATGCCGATGACCATCTTTCCAAACTCGTCGAATTCGATATCCGTGATCCAGGGTTGTGGGTAAGACCGCTCGGGTAGCAAGGTGCCGGAAGTGGTACTGGTTCCCATGACGGCAGCTTCAAACGTAGCCATGTCATATACCGGAGCCCAGGGGTTAAATTCGGCCTGCGCGTTGTTAGCACAAAAATCAATAGCTTGCTCCCGGGGGTAATTCATCGGAAAATCGAGCACTTGGGTGAAAACATCCGTTGCGGGATCAAATTTATACACGTATCCACGCATCAGGCTTCGATCGCCGGTGTTGGTCACGGTACTCGTAGCGGCGTTGAAGGTAACGGAGGATTCGCCGGTGGCTACGAGACCGATGTATATGGCATCGCGGTAATATTTAACGGCAAAGGGGCGAATGTTCTGATCCCGCTCAGCGGCGGTGCCCGGCAGACCGGGAAGATCGGTAAGATCGCCGGTGGCGGGCCAGCGATTGATGTCTCCGGCCGCGGGGGCCGTCGGGTTTTCGACGGATCCTCCCAGGGGCATTTCGTATAGTCGGCGGTCAGCGAGGTTGATCGTCCATAACGAATTATCGTTTTCTGATAAGGCCAGCCCGCCAAGACCGACTTTTCCCACGGCATCGTAAGTAAGCGGGTCACGGTTAAAGTCGGTACCGGCATCCGGATGCGGGTTAGCACCCGCGGTATTTGCGCCGAACAGCGCATTTAAGTCGATGAAGGTCGATACCATAGACGAGGTGATCGGTTCCATCGTACTGGTAAGATCTACCTTATATATACTACCGGTTCCTACCGGCCCAAAAGCCGAGTGCCTTTTGGTAAAAGCCGCCGCAAAAAGACTTTCGGCCGGTCTGGAGTAAGCAACTCCGAAGGTCGCGCCGATCTGGCTATGATCCGCGATAAAGTACTCCGTAGGAAATTGATTGCCGATACCCCCCGTAAGTTCATCAGTTGGTAGAACGACCAGAACGTCTCCGCCGGCATTGGGTCCGTTGGACGGCCCGTCCACATAACAGGGAATTGCCATGAATACGCCGCTGTCCGCGTAGTATTCTTCGGGATAATGAAGAGCTATGCTGACGGGAGTTCCCCGGCTGGTAAACACGACCGTTGTCGCTCCTGATACGCTGGGCTCCAGCCCTTGGGGCAGTCCGGTTACCTCCACCCGGTATACATCCGCATTTCCGGGCGTGAAGACATAGCTTCCATCGCCGTTGTCGGTTAAGACGGTTGGTGTATTGGCGGCGTCATAGGCGGTAACGGTCAGGCCTGATATTCCCGTCTCTCCCACACCGTCATCAACACCGTTACTGTTGTAATCATTAAACAGGTTGATGCATATATCGTTAGGGCCGCCGACAAAAGCGGTGACACTACTTCCGGCCGCACTTGATTTGGAGGGTGCCTCCGGTAAATCGTACATCCAGCCGCCGAATGAGGCAATAAGGCCTAAAGAGAATAATAGCCCGGGTAAGCCTTTTTTCGCCATCAAGTAATACTGGCTATTTTTTAGACTATTCTTCATGAATAATAATTAATATTGTTACAAGGAATAAAAGATGTTTTCAAGTCTGTTTTCTCTTTTTTAAAAGATTCATACCTGCTGACCTGTACATTAAGTGCAGGTCAGCAGGAAAAAAAGTGTTTCAACTGAATTTAATCCGGTCTAGTTACTATCAGTATTCTACAATGAATCGTCTCATCATCCGTCCTTCTGAAGTGCTTAGAGAAAAGAAGTAAACACCAGCGGTGAGCTTTCGAATATCGATGGACCGGCCCCCGCGGAGGGCATTCCCGGCTGCCTCGCCTACAATGACCACCCTACCACCGGCGTCAGTGATCAACCACGACGATTCTGAATTCCGATCCAGTGAAGCAACCCTGACGGTGATACTGGCATGAGCCGGACTCGGGAACAGCTCCATATCCAAATGGTCGGAAACGGGGCTAAAGGCAGAAGCGGGGGCTACGCCTCTTCTGACAGCTCCGCTGCCAAAGTCAACGGTATAGTCCTCTACCTCTCCCCAGGAGAAGCTTCCACAGCTACTGGAATTGTAGCGGGAGTACTGCATCTGGACGCGCATTCGGCTCGTTCCGGTTAAACCTCCGGGGACGACGAAAGAGCCATTCACGATTCCTGAACTTGTTCCCTGGAATACCCGCTCTCCGCCGTCGGTGAAGTCTCCATCAGCGTTATAGTCAATGTATACAGTCCAGTATTCGCTGTACGAGCCACCGGGAAATCCTGGTGTGAGCGTCAAGGAAACCGTACCACTCAGGTTAAAGATGGTGCTGCCGGTGAAGTCGGCGTAGCCGTTGTTGTCGCCGGATGCATTGCTGGTTCCGCCAACGATAACAGACTGGATATATTCATAGCGCGAATTGGCGGAGGAGGTGCAATATGCTACTGCACAAGCCACGCAAGCCGGGCCACCACAATCCACGCCGGTTTCCCCGCCGTTTTGAATACCGTCCGTGCAGGTCGCACAAGCAATACAGTCCGAACCGCCACAATCCACGCCGGTTTCCCCGCCGTTTTGTATTCCGTCTTCGCAGGTCGGGCAGGCGGTACAATCCGGACCTCCGCAATCGATGCCGGTTTCATCACCGTTTTGTTCGCCATCAAAACAGGTTGGGCAATCCAGACAGGCGATGCCTCCACAATCAATGCCGGTTTCATCACCATTTTGAATTCCATCCGAGCAGGTATCACAATCATCGCAGTCCGGGCCGCCACAGTCTACGCCGGTTTCCTCCCCGTTCAAAAGACCATCGTTACAGGTAAAGCAGGGAGCACAGTCCGGGCCTCCGCAGTCGATACCGGTTTCCTGCCCGTTCAGTACGCCGTCCGTACAGGTGGGATCAACCGTGCCTGCGGTACAGCCGGAGACTACGATATCATCGAGGTATACCCAGTCAGAATTTCCTGATGCATCACAACGGAAACGAAGGCGGGTATTGGCGGTAAAGGGGCCGGGGACAATAACTTCTTCGAAGTACCGGATACCATTATCGAATTCATCTCCTTTATTCCATTCTTCCACCGTGGTGTAGCTACTCCCGCCGTCGGTGGAAACTTGCAGCCAAAAGTCTTCGTTGACGTTGTCCATACTCACGGGAACGTAGGTAAAGACGACACTGATCTCATTATAAGTAGAAAGATCGAACGCGTTAGACGTCAATACCGAAGAGGACGTATTGTCCCGTAGTCTTGCCGAGATGAGCCCACTGTTAGCGTAAGATGCACTGCTGATCCGGCTACAATCAGACCCCCCGTCGTTCCAACTGCCATAGCCTGCTTCAAAGTCATCGGAAGACAGGGTCACGGGCGTACAGCCGGTTGCACAGGGCTCACAATCAGGTCCGCCACAATCCACGCCGGTTTCCGCTCCGTTTTGAACGCCGTCGGTACAGCTGGTCTGATTGGTTGACCCGTAATCCACTACCCTAAAATCATCAAAGTAGAAACCGTCTGAACGGAGGCTTACGTTGCTGTAAGAAATAAACCGAAACCTTACCGACTGTCCGATGTAAGGACTCAGGTTCGCTACCTGTTGGGTCCAGCGCTCGTTGCGTACGAAAGCCGGCTGACCGCTAACCGTCTCCATCGCGCTCGTGGTGACGTTCGACCAGTTTCCTCCGTCTGCCGACACCTGTAGCCTCACGTAGTCGGTGTTGTTATGCAGGCCCCACTTAGCGGCAAACTCGAGCCGGGGATTGCTGGTACCCGTCAGTGATACGGCTGTATTCATGGCAAAAGACCGGCTACTGTTACCGGCGGTATGGCCAAGGCGGGAGTCAACGAAACAGTTGTTACCCGTATAGGCATCGGCCGTTGAAGTTACCCAGTTGTTACCGGCTCCTGCGTTGTCCCAGCCACCGGTGCCATTTTCGGCGTCGTCCGCAAACAGTACGTTTGGCGTGCCAACGGTCAAGGAAAAAGAGTCCCGGTCGGAAACAACCCCGTCCTGGCTGACGTCGACATAAAATTTCACCGAACTGCCCTCGCCAACGCTGCCGTCAACGGTAAAGGTGAACGGCATTGAATTGGTCGCTAAAGCCCGGGAAGCTATGCTGCCGTAAGCCCGGGTACCATTCGTGGCAACAACTCCGGCGGAGTTCGTAGTGACTGCGACAACTACATTTTGTGCAGCCTGGCTCAGGCCCTTGTTCTTGACCCGGATATTCATCTCCAGCGGCGTTCCGACCGTTAAACCGGTACCCCCGCTCAACTCGTATCCCTGGAAATCCGCCAGCGCACCGGCTACCCAGCAGGCATACTCGTAAGGTTTAAGTTGCTGATTGACCAGGGGTATGATCTCCGGAATGGAGGGCCAAAAGCCGGTCGTTCCGATTTCCGGAGTCCAGGATAAAGTTCCAAGGCTCTCGTACATCCAGTTCTGGGTCGTGCCGCTGGCGTATCCCAGGATGATATCGGCATCACCGTAGATATAGTCATTTTCATCGAGGCAATCATTTGCCAGTTCGGCGTGAAGCGCGAATTCTGGCTGACCGCTACTGAAATCCTGGCCCAGCCAGTAGCCTCCGGACGTGTGGGTCGTGTAAGCAATAGCAGCTCCGATGGAGGTAGTAAAGTCCCGGATAGCCTGAGATTCAGGTTCAGAAAACGGGCTGGTACCCCGGTAAGAATCCGAACAAGTACTACTGCTGGAGCCACTACCACCCCAGTCAGAAGCGTAGTTACGGTTCAGGTCCACCCCCCGACAGGAACTGCCCGGGTTAACCCTTCGGTTTTTGCGCCAAAGGCCACCTCCGTTCGGATTGGTTGATCGGTTGTACTCATATCCATCGGGGTTGACGACGGGAACGACAAAAATTTCGCGGTTATTTACCACGTAGTTCAGACCCGGATCGGATGCGTAATTCTCCAGGAGGTGAAACATGAAATTAATAACCGTAGCCATCGAGGCGGGCTCGCGCGCATGGTGCAGGGCATCAAAATACACGGGTGCTTCCGCCGCACTTTCATCCGTGTCCGGGTTATCCGATATTTTAACCGCCCAGATGGTTCGCCCTTCGCCCGTAGTGCCTATGCTGAATTTATCCGTGATCAGCGCAGGGTAAAGCGCCTTCATCTCGTCCAGTTGTGCGATCACCTCGGCGTAAGTGTAGAAGCCGCCCATACTGCCGAGTTCGAACCCGGCAGTTGTCTTATCCGTGGCGGATGATAGGTACTGGCTGTTATCCGCGATATTCCTCGCCTCAATCGCTTTCGCTACGTCCGCTACCGCAACGTTAAAGCTTAGTCCTGCACTCTGCAGTAGTGGTAATTCCGAAGAACGAATCACCAGCGGATTTTTACCAATCCGCGGGTGAAAATGATCAAGGTCTACCCCACTGGTTTCAAGTTTTTCAAAAGAAATCTTATCGGGTAGTTGCAGGACAATTTTTGCGTAAGTCTCAACTTCCTCCTGCGCACCAAGTAGCAGCGGGAGGAACAGTAAAAACATAGAGAGAGTGGCACCGGATAACCGGCGAACGAATGTAAAATTTGACATGAGAGAAACTATATAACAAAATCACCCAGCCTAAAACAGACTGGTTCAATAGTTATATCAGCATGTAAAAAAGATAGGGATAAATTACTTCAACAGAAATACTGTGAAGAGGGGATTCCTTAAGGGAACCTACAACGATCTATTTTTCATGATGAGATAACAAAAACTAAATATGGTAGTAAAAGTACTATAAATTAATTGATAATTTACTATTTATCCAAAAATATTACAGCCTAACACCCTCCTTCCAACTTCGATTTAAAAAATTTTATCACTAGCCTGACTATAAATACCGGTAACGACCGTTGAATTTCCCCATGATTTGTCCTTTACCCGCCTCGTTTTAAGCATTTAAACAAACGACCCGAAGCACGCTACCGGGAGATTTTAATTTTGCCCCCGTTCCGGCAGGATCATGTGCTACAACTCAGTCAGTAACGGACAACCGGCTCAAAATACGGAAGCCTCCGTCGCAAACGCGACGGAGGCTTCCGAAAAATACTTTTCGTTAAAAAGCGGAATTATACCAGCGTGACGTGCTTGAAACTGGTTGCCTTCAGGCCTTTATCAGTATTGTCGAGGTACTGGGCAACCGTCTTCTTATTGTCCTTTACGAACATCTGGTTTACCAGCGTATTTTCCTTAAAGAATTTATTGAGCTTACCCATTGCGATCTTCTCGATCATGGCTTCGGGCTTGCCCTCCTGGCGAGCGAGGTCTTTACCGATCTCGATCTCCGTTTCGATCACCTTGGCGTCCACGCCGTCCTTATCGAGGGCAACGGGCTTCATGGCGGCCACCTGCATGGCCACGTCGCGGCCGGCGGCGTAGGCCGCATCGCTGCTCTTGCTAAGGCCAACGAGTACTCCGGCGCGGTTACCCGCGTGGATGTATTCGGCCACGAGGGGAGCTTCAACCTGCTCGTAAGAGGTTACGTTAATCTTCTCGTTGATCTTACCGACCATCTCGGTCACTTTGTCCTGGATCGTGTGGCTGCCTTCCATCGGCAGGGCGAACAGGGCGTCCATGTCGGCCGGCTTGTTGGCCAGGGCGATGTCGGCGATCTTGTTGGCAAAGGCAACGAAGTCGTCGTTCTTGGAAACAAAATCGGTTTCGGAACTGAGCCGGATGATGATGCCGTAGTCCTTGGCGTCGTTGATCTTGGCGATTACGGCACCTTCGTTGGCGTCACGATCACCGCGCTTGGCGGCTACTTTTTCGCCGCGCTTGCGGAGGACCTCGATGGCCTTTTCGAAATCACCGTCGGCTTCCTTCAGTGCTTTCTTACAGTCCATCATTCCGGAACCGGTCATGTCCCGTAGTTTCTTTACGTCTTGGGCGGAGATTGCCATGGGCGTATTATAATTTTTGTTGTGTTCAGTTTGATTTGGAACGGACGTCCGGTTTTCCAGCGCACCCGCGTTTTCTTTAGCGTCCGGCCCTAAGCCGTTCGGTGGTAACGACGCATCGTTCTTCCCGAACGGCCAAGGGCTGTACACTTAAGGGTATTTACTCGGCGGGCGAGTCGGCGGCCGGAGTGGCAGCTTCGGACTTCGCGATTTCCGCGGGAGTTTCGGAGCCGGGAGCAACGGGCGTTTCCGCAACGGCGGCGGCCGGAGTTTCGGTGGCGGCGGCCGGAGCGCTGGCTTCGACTTTCTTGCCCTTACGCTCTCTCGTTCCTTTTTTCTCCTTGGAGGGTGGTGCGGCTTCGGCATCGGCGCCTTCGGCCTTTGCGTCCTTCTCCTCACCGCGCTCGGCCAGTCCCTGCTTGATGCAGTCGGTCAGGTAACGAAGCATAACGGTGATCGACTTGCTGGCGTCGTCGTTGCCCGGGATGGGGTAATCGACGCTGCTGGGGTCGGCGTTGGTGTCCACGATACCGAACGTACGCATGTTAAGTTTCTTGGCTTCGGCCACGGCAAGGTGCTCGTGTACGATGTCCACTACGAAAATGGCGTTTGGGATACGGCCCATCTCAGCGATACCACCGAGCACTTTGCTCATCTTGGCGTGTTCGCGCGTCAGGGTAAGTTTTTCCTTCTTCGTTACGCTGTCGAGGGTACCGTCTTCGAGCATCCGCTGGATATTCTGCATCTTACGGATGGAGCGGCGGATGGTGTTGAAGTTGGTCAGCATACCGCCCTGCCACCGGTCGGTAACGTAGGGCATGTTGACCTCCTGGGCGCAGGCGGTAACAACGTCACGGGCCTGTTTCTTGGTCGCAACGAACAGGACCTTCTTACCGGCACGTGCGATCTGGCGCATGGCGTTGCCGGCGCGCTCCATCGTCTGGAGGGTAGAGTTGAGGTCGATGAGGTGAATACCGTTCTTTTCGCCGAAGATGTAGTTAGACATCTTGGGGTTCCATTTACGGCGCAGGTGGCCGAAGTGAACACCGGCTTCGAGCAGCTCCTGGTGGGTGGGCTTGGTAGCCATGGGGTTGTTTATTTATCGGTCCGTCGCTTCGGTTGAGCTTTGGACTTGGATTAAAGATTGTCCCTTACGGGAAGGATATAGAATTCAGTGTTCAGATATCAGCCATTCAGGCGGCGAGCAAAACGTCACACGACTGAAACCTGATCTCTGAAACCTGATTTCTATTAACGCTTGGAGAACTGGAAGCTCTTACGCGCCTTGGGCTTACCGTACTTCTTACGTTCCACCACGCGGGCGTCACGGGTAAGCATTTTCTGCTGCTTCAGCGGGCTGCGGAAGTCTTCGTTGAGCTTCACCAGTGCGCGGCTGATGCCCATGCGAATGGCTTCGGCCTGGCCTTTGATGCCGCCACCGTCTACGTTCACTTTGATGTCGTAGATGGCGTTGTCGACGTCGATGATCCGGAAGGGCTGTACAACGGCGGGCTGAATGTGGTGCTGCGGAAAGTACTCCTTATAATCCTTCCCGTTCACGATGATGTTTCCCGTGCCTTGGGTCAGGTAAACGCGGGCTACTGAGGCCTTGCGTCGTCCGATGGCATTAATCTGCTCCATGGATGTTATATATTAAGGGGAGAGCAAATCTCCCGGTTTTTTTGAATTGATGTGGCGCGAACGCGGGATGCAGTGCGGGTTGAAAGGCAAAGCCCCCGAACCCAGAATGCGGATCCCTGAACTCCGGACTACTTAAGTTCCGTCGGCTTCTGCGCGGTGTGGGGATGCTCCGTACCGGCGTACAGGTGCAGTTTCTTCACCTGGGCGCGGCCGAGCTTCGTCTTGGGCAGCATACCCTTTACGGCCATCTCCAGCACGCGCTCCGGCTTCTTGGCGAACAGATCGCGCGGGGTAGCGGCACGCTGGCCACCGGGGTAACCGGTGTGGCGCAGGTACTTCTTGTCGGTAAGTTTCTCCCCGGTGAACCGGACCTTGTCGGCGTTGATCACGATCACGTGGTCACCGTTGTCGAAGTGGGGGGTAAAGTCGGGCTTGTGCTTGCCGCGCAGAACGGTGGCGATCTTGCTGGCCACGCGGCCTACGATCTCCCCTTCCACGTCAATCACGTGCCACTTACGCTCTACCGATGCGGCGTTGGCCGACTGGGTCTTGTAGCTTAGTGTATTCACTGTATTGCTTATTTTGTTTGCGTTATACGAAGGATTATACGCCCGACTCCGGACGTCCTCACCTAAGCGGCTGCAAAGGTAATCCCATTCCCTGCGATAAACAAGCCTTTCACAACTTATTTTTCAACACCAACCTTCGTAAGTGACTGAAAAACAGCCGGAATTTCGCACGGACGAAAAAACGAGGTCGGAAAACAGGACCGGAATCGACCCGGGGTTGGCGTACGGACTATTTCTCTTCTCCCCCTCCCGACCGATCTCCGGGGTAAAGTCAGAACACGCGCCTCAGGCTCGCACTTTGCGCTTCAAAAAGTTTTTTGCACCTGCGTCCCCGCCCTGATGCGGCCGGTAGCTGTGCTATTTGTCTATGGCGGGTGTCGGCTTGAAAAGGTTTTAGAAAAAAATCTTGCCGCAACTCCGCGCGTAACGGCCACGCAACCCGCAACCTGCCGAATGTTCGTACTTTTGCCCCCATGCTGTTCCGCGCCCTGAAAATAACCGATCCGAACGGACCCCACAACGGTAAAACGCTCGACGTCCGGATCAAGGATGGGCTGATCGCCGCCGTATCTTCCGACCTGACGCCGGAGGGCGGAGAAGAGGTGGTGGAGCTGACCGGAGCGTACGCCGCTCCCGGCTTTGTGGACCTGGGGGCTTACCTCGGCGACCCGGGGCACGAAGAACGGGAAGACATCGCCAGCCTGCGCGCCGCCGCCGCCGCCGGGGGCTACGTAGCCGTGGCCGCCCTGCCCAACACCGACCCCGTGCGGCAGTCCGTCGCCGACGTCGCCTATCTGCTGCGCCAGAACGGTCACCACCCCACCGATCTGCTGCCCCTGGCCGCCCTCAGCAAAAACCTGGAGGGCAGGGACATGGTCGATATGCTCGACCTCAACGACGCCGGTGCCTTCGTTTTTACCGACGGCCCCAAGCGACGCGTTTCCGGAAGCCTGCTAAAACGTACCCTCGAGTACGGCAAGGTGCGCAATCTGGCCGTGATGATCTCGCCCTATGACGAACAACTGGTGCCCGAGGGCCAGATCCACGAAGGCGCGGTGAGCACCCGCCTGGGCCTGCGCGGCATCCCCGCCATGAGCGAAACGATCCCCCTGAAATCCGCCATGGAAGTGCTGAACTATACGGACGGCAACCTGATCGTCCATCTGCTGTCTACCGCCGGCGGCGTTGCGGAGATCCGGCGTGCCAAAGAATCCGGACTGGCGGTTTTTGCTACCGTCAGTGCCCATCACCTGCAGTTCACGGTGACCGAACTGGAGGGCTTCGACGCCAACTTCAAGATGCTGCCCCCACTGCGGGAGGAAGCCGATCGCCAAGCCCTCATCGGAGGCCTGAAAGACGGCACCATCGACGCCATCGTGAGCAATCACTGCGCCCGCCACGGCGAAGAAAAAGACCTGGAATTTCCCTACGCCGACTTCGGTGCGCTGGGGCTGCAAACCGCCTTCCGGCAGGCCCTCGCCGCGCTCGACGGCCACCTCGACGTTGCGGAAATCGCCGCTAAGTTCAGCCACGCGGCCCGGCGGATGCTGGGCTTCGCTCCCGAACACGTTCAGGAGGGCAACAAGGCGTGCCTTACGCTGTTTACCACGGACAAAAGCAGCGAGTTTACCGCCGATCAGCTCCGGGGTAAAACCGTCAATAGCCCCCTGATCGGAAAAAAATTGCCCGGAAGAATACTCGGCGTGATCAACAACAACCGCTTTCTGCCGGTCCGACCGGCAACCGCAAACCGATAACGGACAACCGCCTCCCCCATGAACCTAAGCGTAGTAGTCCCCCTGTTCAACGAGGAAGAATCCCTGCCCGAGCTCATCGCCTGGGTCGACCGCGTGATGGAAGCCAACGGCTTCAGCTACGAGGTTTGGATGATCGACGACGGAAGCACCGACGACAGTTGGGCGGTAATCGAAAAATTACGGACGGAATACCCTACCCTGAAGGCCGTGAAGTTTCAGCGCAACTACGGCAAAAGTCCGGCGCTGTACGTTGGCTTTCGCCATTGCTCCGGTGATGTCGTCATCACGATGGATGCCGATTTGCAGGACAGCCCCGACGAGATACCCGAGCTCTACCGCATGATCATGGAGGAGGGTTTCGACCTCGTCTCCGGCTGGAAACAAAAGCGACACGACCCGATCGGCAAGACGCTGCCCTCCAAGTTTTTCAACGCCGTGACGCGCAAAGTCAGTGGCATCAAGCTGCACGATTTTAACTGTGGGCTTAAAGCGTACCGGCTCAAGGTGGTCAAGTCGATCGAGGTGTACGGAGATATGCACCGTCACATGCCGCTGCTGGCCAAATGGGCCGGCTTCAAGCAGATCGGTGAAAAGGTGGTCGAGCACCGCGCGCGGAAATACGGCTACTCCAAGTTTGGTATTTCGCGGCTGGTGACCGGTTTTCTGGACCTGATGTCGCTGATGTTCGTTGGTAAATTCGGCAAGCGGCCGATGCACTTGTTCGGTACGCTGGGTATCCTCATGTTCATCGTCGGCTTGGGTAGTGTACTCTACATCGGCGGGGCCAAGCTTCACGCCCTGGCCAACCACATGCCGAAGGTACTGGTGACCGCCAACCCCTGGTTTTACATCGGCCTTACCAGCATGATGATGGGCACGGTGCTCTTCGTCACGGGTTTCCTGGCCGAGCTGGTGGCACGTTCCAGCTCCGATAGAAATAATTATCTGGTGGAAGCTGTCCTCGACGGTGAGGCTGCCGTTGCGGATAAGGTGGCGCGGCCGCAGGATGCAAAGTGAGTTGTAAAGCAAAGCGCTCCGCACCCGAATCACCGCCAGAATACCGATATTTGCCCTCTAACCTCAACACCAATGGTGTCCAACCTCCCGTTATTCCGGACAAAGCGACAGGCGAAGCCTGAGCGTAGTCCGGGGACAACCCGGGCGCAGCCTCGGGGAGAAACCACGAACCATGCCCCTGAAAGTATATGACGATGCCTACTTCATGCGCCAGGCCATCGAGCAGGCCAAAATCGCCGCCGACGCCGGGGAGATCCCCGTGGGTGCCGTGGTCGTAGCCAATGAGCGCATCATCGCCCGCGGCCACAACCAGACCGAGCTGCTCAGCGACGTCACCGCCCACGCCGAGATCATCGCCCTCACCGCCGCCGCCAACCACCTGGGCGACAAATACCTTCACGACTGCACCCTCTACGTCACCCTCGAACCCTGCCCGATGTGCGCCGGGGCGCTGGCCTGGAGCCAGGCCGCCCGCATCGTCTACGGAGCCAGCGACGATAAACGGGGCTTCATGCGCTTCGGGCGGGAGCTGTTGCACCCCAAGACAACGCTGGAATTCGGGATTCTGCACGAGGAGTGCGGGGCGTTGATGACTGGCTTCTTCCGGGGGCGGCGGTGAGGATAGTAAAGTCCATCATGGCGCCCCTGAGGCTTCTCAGCCTCGACCAAAACAGTTAACTTTGCGCTGCTTTTTAATTCTTGCCGTATTGGCAACCTACCCCTCCGTTTCGGATTTAGCATTTAGCTTGCCGTTACAACAAATATCAACTCCGAATTCCGATGAAGAATTTTTTCTTGGCTTCAAGCCTGTTCCTGCCCTTTTTGCTGATGGCGCAGCCCGAACTGGCCATCGACTATAACCTCGGTAGCGAAGACGCCTTCGACTGCTTCCTATGCACCGAACAACCCACCGCTCGGGTGGGCACCGGCATTGTAACCGTTGCCACCACCCCCGAAACGGGGGCCGAACTTAGCTTCCTCGACAACGGGGAATTTTCCTTATTGAAAGACATCAACCCGGGGGGCGACGACGGCGACATTACGCAGCTTACCTCTCGCAATGGTCTGGCCTATTTTGCCGCCAGCGACCCGGTCAACGGCGGAGCGGTTTGGGTCACCGACGGCACCGAAGCGGGAACCGTCGTTTACTTCGACCCCGATCCGGCGAATACCTCGAGTGACATCACCGGCATGGAATTCGGCGCGGACGGGGCCCTGTACGTCGTTCTTGGGACCACCCTCTACCGTTTCTTCGACGGCGTGGGGACCCAGCTGGCCTCGAGCGTTACCCTGAGTACCGCCCGCGACAACTTCCCCGGCGGGGGCATTACGTCCTACCAGGACGGAGTGGCCTATCTGTCAAATGATTCGGAAACGGCCAACGGCGGGCTGTTCTACGCGACGGATACCGTGCGGCGCCTGGCGTCCATCCCCGGACAGCGGAGTTTTGACCAGGCTTTTGACCCCATGGAGGTAAACGGCAACCTGCTGTTTAGTCTCAGTGCTTCGGGCAATAGTCCCGAGCGGCAGGCGGCCTATGTATATGATTCTGCGGCGGATACTTTGATTCGTTATCTTGGTGCCGACGGGGAGAGCTTGTTCGTCAGCCAGTGGTACGAAGTGTCGGACGGCGCTCGCGTGGGCCGCGTGCAGGTCGGTAGAGACATTGTGCACTATGCGTTTGACGGAATGAACGACCCCGTCCTGCTACCCGGCTCGGGTGAATATACCCTGGCTGCCCGCCAAACGGCACCCTCCGTCATGGTGGGGGATACCTTGATCTGGCAAACGCAAGGTGGCGTTTTCAGCAGACAGACGATCAGGATTACCGACGGTACCGTGGCGGGAACCGCTACCGTTTTTGAGACCGCATTTGCTACCCGGGTGTCCAACCTGATCTCTGCGGGCGGCTTTGTGTTCTTTACCGTAGACAGGGGGTCCCGCCAGCCGCTGACGTTTTACCGCTACGAGCTCGCTACCGCTGTCTTGGTTGATTTTTACAGCGCGCCCGTACCCGACGACGGCAACCCTGATTTCTCCTTACAGCTGCTCACGGTGCAGGACAACCAGCTCTACTTCGCCGGTAACCTGATTGACTCCCTTGGCCGCGAGCTCTACCGGATCGACACCGGGGTAGAGATTGTCGGAACCCGCAACCAGCGCAACGTTCCGCAGCTCGACGTTACGGTTACTTCGGAGAACTTTACCATCAACTCCACCAAAAACGGAGCGGCTGACGTAACGGTGTTTAGCCTCGACGGGCGACTGATCTCCCGGTCCACCGCCCCGGTTAATTCCGCTACGGCCATCGGCGCGTACTCCGGCATCCGGCTGTACGTCTTTGAGTACGACGGGCGCGTAGCCGTGCGGCGAATGCCGGGAAGGCGCTAATTCTCCGTTTGATCCATCCCTAAACATACAGCCAGCTTTCCGGACGGGAAGCTGGCTGTTTTTTTGGCGCGGCCGCAGGTGCAACGAAGGTGGGAGGGAGCAGTGCGGGTCAACCCCGGGTCAAAGCGCAGTCATTTGCCCAAAGCGAAAAACATTGCCCCAGGCCCTGCCTTTTAAAAAGACTTCCCTTGTATTCCCGCGCCCAAAAACCGACGGAAGCGCCCCAGCCCCAAAGGGACATTCCCTCAAGATGAACCCCAGGCACCGTCCGAGGTAATTCCTTACCTTCGCAACCCAACCAAAATATAGCCAAATGACCACCCACCAGTACATCGCCGAAAATAAGGAACGCTACCTGGAAGAGCTCTTCGCCATGCTCCGCGTCCCCAGCGTAAGCACCGCCAAAGAGCACGACGACGATACCCACGCCTGCGCCGTATTGGTGCAGACCCACCTCGTCAAAGCCGGCCTCGAAAACGTGCGCCTGTACCCCACCGAGGGCCACCCCATCGTTTATGCCGACAAAATCATCGACCCCGCCTTGCCCACCGTGCTGGTCTACGGCCACTACGACGTGCAGCCCGCCGCCCCGCTCGACGAATGGCTGAGCGAACCCTTCGAGCCCGTCATCAAAAAAACGGACCGCCACCCGGACGGCGCCATCTTCGCCCGCGGCGCTACCGACGATAAGGGCCAGATGTTTATCCACGTCAAAGCCGTGGAGGCCATGATCCAGACCGACAGCCTGCCCTGCAACGTCAAATTCATGATCGAGGGCGAAGAGGAAGTCGGCAGCCCCAGTCTGTACCCCTTCTTGCAGGAATACAAAGACCTCGTTGCCGCCGACGTTATCATCGTCTCCGACACCAGCCTGATGGGCAAGGAAGTGCCGAGCATCACCGTTGGCCTGCGCGGCCTCACCTACCTCGACGTGAAGGTCACCACCGCCCGTGCCGACATGCACTCCGGCCTCTTCGGCGGGGCCGTGCTCAACCCCATCAACACGCTCTGCGAGATGGTTGCCAAGCTGAAGGACGAGAAAAAACGCATCACCATCCCCGGCTTCTACGACGACGTCGTCTTCCCCTCCGAGAAAGAGCGCGACATGATGCGCAACGCCCCCTTCAACGCCGATGAGTACATGGACAGCCCCGGCGTCTACGCCCTCGCCGGCGAGGAAGGCTTTCACACCTACGAGCGCACCGGCATCCTGCCCACCCTCGACTGTAACGGCATCTGGGGCGGCTTCACCGAGGAAGGCTCCAAGACGATCATCCCCGCCGTGGCCAACGCCAAGATCAGCATGCGCCTGGTGAGTAAGCAGGACTGGCACAAGGCCACCGAGCAATTTACCGAGTACTTCACCTCCCTGGCGCCCGAAGGCGCGAAGGTGGAAGTGACCCCTCACCACGGCGGCCAGCCCTACGTGACGCCCACCGACAGCCCCGAGTACAAAGCCGCCTCCGCCGCCTTCGAAGAAGCCTTCGGCAAGGTGCCCGTACCGATGTACGAGGGGGGATCGATCCCCATCATCGCCGAGTTCAAGAAAGTGCTCGGCATCGAGTCCATCCTGATGGGCTTCGGCTTCGATACCGACGGCCTGCACAGCCCAAATGAGCACTTCGGGGTTTGGAACTTTTATAAGGGGATTGAGACGGTGCCTGGGTTTTACACTAAATACGCGGAAATGAAGACCGTTTAAGTTTTAATAACCCGGTAATGCTGATGACGGTTACCACTCGTCCGACGAGCCAAGCTGCGCAGCTTGGCTCGTCGGACGAGTGGTAAGTATTGTAATGATATTTGTGTCCTGAGTCTTTCCGGTCAACCTGCGCAGCCTGGTCTAATGGAAAATCGGGCCTGAGTGCACCGTAAATCCCTCGGCGGACGAGCGAACCATACTACCGAATAAATGACGACCCGCCAAAAACAAGCCCGCACCCTTCGCCAAACCCGCAAGCTCCACCGCTACGCAGGCATCAGTCTGTTCGTGTTCTTCTTCATTATGGCCGTTACCGGCGGGCTACTGGGCTGGAAGAAACACGCCGGAGAAACGCTGATGCCGGCGACCCAAAAAGGATTTACCTCCGACATGGGCAACTGGATGCCGCTGGAAGACCTGGGCAACCTGGCCATCGATACCCTACTTTCGGCTACGGGGGAATCCTACGGCATCGACCGCATCGACGCCCGGCCCGGTAAAGGAATCGTCAAGGTGCTCTTCAAGGCGCGGAACCTCGAAGTGCAACTCGACGCAATGAACGGGCTGGTATTGTCCGTCGGTCGCCGCCACAGCGACTGGATCGAGCAGATCCACGACGGCTCCATCGTAGACGACTGGCTGGGGATTTCACACGGAATCTTCAAGGTGTTCTATAATACGCTGATGGGGGTGGCGCTGGTGATTTTTACCGTCACTGGCTTTTGGTTGTGGTATGGGCCTAAGCGAATGCGGGCTTAGGGAATTGGGATACTAGAAGGCAGTAGCTCCCCGCTCCCTAGTTCCCTAATTTCTAACTACTCCGCACCCCTCCCAAATCAATAAACCGCTTCTGAATTAACTCGTCCACCGTAGGCTCCCGCACGTCGAGCACGGCGCCGGAAAAGTAGAGCGTTTTACCGGCCAGGGCGTGGTTGGCGTCGAGGGTGACGTGTTCTTCGTTCCACTTCAGAATTTTGGCATTGACGGCCTTGCCTTCGGCGTCGGTGAGGGTGACGAACTGACCTTCGACGAGGAGTGTTTTGTCGAGCTGGCCGCGCTCGTCGCGGAAGTGAGCGAGGGGCATCTCCAGGACGTGCTCCTTGCCGGGGATGCCGTAGGCATCCTTGGGGTCGAGTTTGAAGGCGAAGCCCATGCCGGATTTGAGGCCGAAAATGCGGCGTTCCCAGCCGGGCAGCATTTTGCCGACACCGAACATGAACTGAAAGGGGTAGTTGACGTCCATGCGTTCGAGCAGCGGGCCGGAGGGGTCACCGTCGCGGACTTCGTAGGTGAGCGTTACGATGGTGTGGTCGTCGATGGTCATGCGTTGGATTTTATTTCGGTTACGACCTAACGTTCATCAGGACGGAAGGTTGGAGGCGCGGCCGCGGGTGCAAAGGAAGACTTTTAAAAGAGCCATGCCCGGGCGAATGTGCATTGCTCTTCAAAGAGCGGCCATCGCACCCGCGATCCCGCAAAAAAAGCAGCAACACCCTGTATACCATAGCCCGCAATAAACTCTGCCCCCTGACTTTTGAACGCTGGTTTCTGACTTTTACTCGCCACCCTCCATTAGTATTTCCGCTCAATCATCGGTCCTTCCACCCCCGGCCCGGTGGATGTTTGGCGCACCTCGTCGAGCCGGTCCCGGCAGGCCTTGCAGCTGGCCAGGTGTTCACTGATGCGACGGTGCGCCTTCGGGTTCTCTTTGCGGACACGCTCCGCCCAGAAATCCTCCAGCTCCTGGTCCGATACGTGGCGGAAGGTAGCCAGTACCTCCCGGCCGATGTAATAGATGATGAAAGCCGCGACAACAATGACGATCATGTTTTTCATGCCGCTAAGATAAGGCGGTAATCAATCGTCATCACGCCCTTATCGGACATAGCAACCGAAAACCGACGACCGCCAACCGAATACGGACCGCCATTCGTCGAAAACGCTCCCGGTCTTTCGTCGCCGCTTGTTACCTTGCCGGTATGTCCGTACTCAACAGCGACACCCTCAAGCAGGACGCGGGCGGTTTTCTCGACCGTCTGGGCCGCGCCTTTACCCGCCGGCCGTTTTACCACGCCGGTGGCTGGCTGGCCTTCTACGTGATGCTCGTCGTGATGCAGTGGCGTACCGGCGAGGCGTCCCTGGGGGTCTCCATGCTCAGCGAGTTCATCAACGTGGTGTTTTACATCGTGGTGGTGTACATCAACCTGCTGTACCTTTTCCCCACTTACCTCAAGAAGGGGCAGTACTGGACTTACCTGTTATTACTCGTCGGGGTTGCGCTCATCTTCACCCCGCTGAAACTGGTGCTGAAGTACTTCCTGTTCTCTAAGGTAGGAAGTATCCAGGAGGATATCCTGAGCAACCTCTACGCTTATTTCTTCAGCACCTTCCTGGTGGCGGGTTTGAGCACGGTGGGCAAGATCATGGTCGACTGGATCGTGCAGAACCGCAAAAAAACGGTGAAGGAGAATGAGAGCATGCAGTCCGAGCTGCGTTTCCTTAAAAGCCAGATCAATCCGCACTTCCTGTTCAACACCCTCAACAGCCTCTACGCTCTGACGCTGAAGAAGGACGATAAAGCCCCCGACATCGTCATCAAGCTCTCCGAGATGATGCGCTACATGCTCTACGAATGCAACGAGCCCCGGGTACCGCTGCGCAAGGAGATCAATTACCTGCAAAACTACCTCGACCTCGAACGGCTGCGCCAGCGGAAGGGAATCGACATCCAGCTCAAGGTGAACGGCAACGTCTCCGACCAGATGATCGCTCCGCTGATGCTGATACCCTTTCTCGAAAACAGCTTCAAGCACGGCGTTAACGCCAACATCCGGGACGGTTTCGTGATGGCCACCCTCAACGTGGAGCCGCACGCCGTCCACTTCATCCTGGAAAACAGCAAGGGTACCCAGATGCCGTCCCAGATCCACGGCAACCGACCCAGCGGCGGCATCGGCCTGGTCAACGTTAAACGACGACTCGACCTGCTCTACCCGCGCAAGTACGAGCTCAATATCCGCGAATCGCCCACTACCTACGCCGTTCACCTCGACCTCGAACTGCATCCGCCCACCATCGTGAAGGTGCCATCCCGCTCCCCGCCCGATCCCTCCAACCACGGAACGCGGGTGCTGCATCCGTAATACGCCGCTCACCGATAAATCGCCCTGTTTGGTCGACCAAATTTGTCTCTCCCACGTAACACTCCTAATATAGCCTCATGATAAACGCAATTATAGTAGACGACGAGCCCCTGGCGCAGGACATTCTCGAAACTTACCTGAAGAAGATCCCCCAGATCGAACTCATCGCCAAGTGCGACAACGCCTTTGAGGCCAACGACGTACTGAAGGCCAACGATGTGGACCTGATGTTTCTCGACATCAACATGCCCCAACTCACCGGCACGGAGTTCCTCAAGGGACTTACCGATCCGCCAGTCACCATCTTCACCACCGCTTACCCCAACTACGCCCTCGAAGGCTTCGAACTTAACGCACTCGATTACCTCGTGAAGCCCATCAGCACCGAACGCTTCCTGACCGCCTGCAACCGGGCCATCGAGCAGGCTGAGCTGAAGCAGAAAGCCAGTGCCGGTGAAGTGGTGGAAGACAAATCGGGCGCCGATTTCTTCTTCGTCAAGGCCGACAAGAAGCTCGTCCGCGTCAACCTTACCGACATCGTTTACATCGAAGGGCTTAAGGATTACGTCATCATCCGTATGCCCGACGACCGGGTGATCACCCTCCAGACCATGAAGTCGCTAGACGCGCGCCTGCCCGCCGCTGATTTTCAGCGTATCCACCGCAGCTACATCGTTAACGTTAACCGCATCGAGGCGCTGCACGGCAACATGGTGGAGGTGAAGGAAAAAGGGAAGACAACTTCATTACCGGTAGGCAAAAGCTACCGGGAGGTGCTGTCGGGGCGCATCGAGGGATTTAAATTATAGCGGGCCACAGGCTTATCACGCGACCCGTTGAAAATTTTCTGCCGCGCTTTTCTGCTTAAACACATTATTTAGCCTATTTCCATTTACCATCACATTGAAGCGGTTAGTCACCGGAAGAATGAGGTTATTCGCTTATGTTCTGAAGAACGAATATGCCTGCACGTACGCTCATTGCTGCGGAGTAACGATTAGAATATTGCATGTTTAGCCAAATATTGCTAGGTTTATAGGAAAAAACCTTGCGTTATGAAAAAGTATATAGCTGAATTCATCGGCACCTCGTGGCTGGTATTAGGGGGTTGTGGCAGTGCGGTACTAGCTGCGGCCTACCCCGAGCTCGGCATCGGATTTGCGGGCGTTGCCCTCGCCTTCGGTCTCACGGTCGTCTCCATGGCCTACGCCATCGGCCACATCTCCGGATGTCACCTCAACCCCGCGGTATCGCTCGGCCTCTGGGCGGGTGGCCGGTTTGATGGCAAAGATCTCCCCGGCTACATCATCGCCCAGGTTCTTGGTGGCGTAATAGGAGCCGGTATCCTCTACCTGATTGCAAGCGGCAAGGCGGGCTTCGAAGTCGGCGGCTTCGCCGCCAACGGCTACGGCGAGCATTCCCCCGGTGGATATTCCATGACGGCAGCACTGATCTGCGAAGTGGTACTGACCTTCTTCTTTCTCTTTGTTATCCTTGGCTCCACTTACTCCAAGGCCCCGCGGGGGCTGGCGGGGCTGGCCATCGGTCTGTGTCTGACGCTGATCCACCTGGTTAGCATTCCGGTAACTAATACGTCCGTAAACCCGGCCCGTAGTACCAGCCAGGCCTTGTTTGCCGGAGACTGGGCACTAGGCCAGTTATGGCTTTTCTGGGTGGCTCCGATCGTGGGTGCGCTCATTGCCGGTTTCCTTTATAACTACCTTTCTCCGGAAGAGAATCTGGAATAAGTTCTCAGAGAATGAAAAGCGCGCTAACCTGCTAAAAGCCCGGTTAGCGCGCTTTTTTTGTGTAGTACCCGGCAGTTACGGCCTTGCGACGACGGGCTACCGCACTTTTACGTCGGGGGGGGGATTCGGAGTACGATCACTTGACCATTCAAAACCGGGTTATTCGCTTTATCCGCTAACCTACTCCACCACAATTCTCGCCCCATCGGTATTGGCCCCGAACTCCGGAGCGTACATACACTGTACCCGACCGAGTCCATTACTAAAGCTCCCCGAATAGGTCGCAAACAGGTCGTATTCCAACGTAAAGGTGCCCTTCGGCAGATGATCAATGAAGAAGTTGGTGGCCAGATCGCCGGGGGCGAAGTAGTAGCCCAGCCCGTTATCGTACCGGTAGCCGGAGGTCTGCGTGATCGGCTCGAAAGTAGCGGCGCGGCGGTCTTTGAGGTGAACGTAGTCCAGCGCGCGGTCGCAGCGCAGAATCAGGCGAACGGTGACGCGGTCGCCGGCGGCGAGGGGATTGTCATCCGTGATCGGGTCGAGGCGAATACCGTCTTCGGTGGGGATGCGGCGGAAGAGCTCGCGCTCGAGCGTCAGGGGGCCGTCGTTGCTCGCTTTTACCTTCCGGGACAGTTCGGTGTACTGCCAGTATACCCCGCCCCACACGAGGCGGTTGTCGTTGTTCTTCACCTTCACGGTGGCCAGGCCCTTGTCGATCCGGGCGGCCTCGACGCTCAGGGAGAAGGCTCCGGTGGCGGCTTCGGCGGTGGTTTGTGCGGCGCGGACGCGGGATGCAAGGGAAGCTTTAAGGGCAGTGTTGGGCCAACTCACCTCCAGCGGTTTACCGGGGCCGTCGGTCCAGTCGGTACCCGTGTTCAGGAGGGCGAAGACGGCGGCGGCGGTGGATTTGGTCGTCTCCCAGCGGTTCGTCCGTTTGTTGGTCAGCAGCCAGAGACGCATCTCGTCGAGTTCGTCGGTTGATCCCCCGGCTACCCGGAAAGCTTCGATCAGGCGGCAGTGGGTCTCGATCGGCAGGTTCTGCCAGCGGTAGCCCCGGCCGTACTTCCAGAACATCCCGAACTCGTCCTTTTGCAGTGCCCGCTCGCGCAACGATTCCATGATCGTGCGGGCAAGTTGGGCGTTTTGACCATTCTGGGTGGCATCGGTAACCGTCAGCAAAGCCTGCTCGTAAAGACCGTAATCCAACCATTTGGCTCCGGCGCGTTCGGCGTAGAAAGTCAGGGCTGCACTCACGCCTTTATCCTGAGAAACACGGGCCCCGGAAAGCGTGCGGGCGTAGAGGTAATGGACAACGGTGGATGAGGGCCGGTAATTCTTCTTCCAGTCCTGCTCATTCTTCATCCGGCGCAGCAATTGCTGGTAATCCTCCTTCAGTTCCTGGTCGAGCCAGAGAACGGCGCTTTGAGAGATTGCAGCTACCCGCTGCGTCTGGTCGGGGGTAACCACTCCGAGTTGACGGAGGCGGGCCAGCGTCTCCACCACGTACTGCGTCATGTAGCGGTTCTCCCGCCCGCCGGGAAACCAGCTGAAGAAGCCGGCCTGGTTCTGACGGAAGGCGAGTTTGTCAAGCGCAGCTACCTGCTCTTCGGCCAGGCGCTTGAGGTCGAAGAGCTCACCGATACGGGCGCGCTGTTTGGCCTCGTCTTCGGCTTCGCGGAGCCAGGGCGTCTCGGTTAGCAGGGCGTTTTTGAGACTGGCGTTTTGCTCCAGCTCCGACTTCAGCGCGTCGGGGTCGTCTTGCCACTGGCGGAAGACTTCCTCCAGGATCGGCTTGCGGCTTACGGTGGCGTAGGCGAGCTGGTTGGCGAAGTAGCGGTTGGCCAGTTGCTCGGTGCAGTCGTAGGGGTACTCCATCAGGTAGGGGAGCGACTTCAGGGCCAGCCAGGCCGGGTTGGTGGTGGCCTGGAAGGTGTAGCCTACGTGGCGCAGGGTCTTGCTGTCGTTGTTGGCCAGCACGGGGATTTCGACGGTCTTCTTGTCCTTCTTCTTCAGGTAGAAGGGCTTGCCGACGGTGATCAGCGTCCGGTCGGTCAGCACGGGAATGATGTTCTCCTCGCCGTCGGAGAAACCGGCGGCGCGGGCAATGATGCGGTAGCCGATGGGGCCATCGGAGCTCAGCCCTTCGGGAATGGTCAGGGGGAAGCTAAAGCCCTCCCCACTGCCGGCGGCGATGCTTTGCTCCCTGGTCCCTCCCCCTGCACCTGCGGCCGCGCCCAGAGAAGTAAGCGCTTTATTCGTGACTGGATCGAAGAACTCCAGGGTCACGGTCACGTCCATTGCCGCCTCGGTCATATTATTGACGCGAACGGTCAGGCCGATCTCGTCGCCCTCGCGCACGAAACGCGGCACATTGGGCAGTACCATCAGCTCTTTCTGGGTCACGATGGTCTGTTCGCTGACTGCCGTGGCGAGGTCCTTATCGTGGGCGAAAAGGCGGAATTTCCAGCTCGTCAGCGCTTCCGGGCTGTCGAAACTGATGACGAGGTTACCGTCGGCGTCACTAGCCAGATCGGGCATCCAGAAGGCAGTTTCCTGAAGATTCTTACGAATCTGGACGGGCGCTTCTTCCGCCTTGGCTTCCGGTGCGGGCTCGCCGGGGGCTGGTGGCGGAGGTGGCGGAGCGGCGGCACCAACCGCCATCTCTTCCATTTCCACGCCATCGCTCATTCCGTCGGCGTCCATTTCGTTCATGGGCGCGGCCGTACGATTCATCATTGCAGTGCGGGCCGAGCTGTAGGCTATTTGTGTTCCGCCGTGGCCAAAGTTTTTACCATCAAAGGGCGCAAGGTCAAGTCCCGGCAGCTCCGGCACCCGGGGCAACTCCGGCCAGCGAAAATTGCTTTGTCCCCGTGCCCCGGTAGTTCCTCCGTCCAGCAATATTAGCAGACGACCACCTCCGTAGTGCATCGGCCAGGGCGAGAAACCCCACTGCACGCCGCTGGTGACATCGTCCAGGCTGGCGTCGTACATCGAGGCCAGGGCGGCGGCGGCTACGGGCGTACCGTCGGCGTTCTTCACCGTCAGCGTCCACCGCTCGGGGGTGCCGGGGCGCAGCTTGTCGCGGAAGGTAGCGTAGTCGATGGTCAGTTTTTTGTTGTCCCAGCCCAGGTTGAAGCGCTCGTTAAATTGTTGTTCTTCGCCGAAGCGGAGAAAAGCAACGTCCAGCGCAATGCCGCCCCGGTCCTCCTCCGTCGGCGTGTAGGAGAATACAGCCTTACCGGCGGAAGAAGTGTTAGCCCATTTGTTTCCTTTGCGGCTACTCCACAGCGCCAGGACGTGCGGCAACGTCCTGGCGGAAACAAGCGTCACCTGCAGGGTTTCGCCGATCCGGGCGTTACGGTCTTCGACCCGGAGGTGGTACTTCATGCCGGCGGGTAACTTGCCTTCGTCGGTATCCAGCACGGCGAACGTCGAGGCTTCTCCGGCGGTGCCGTCGGGGTAGCTCCATTCCAGGCGGTAATGCCCAACGGGCCAGTCGCGGGCGGCCAGATCGAGCTTCGCTTCGCCGTCGACTACGGCCAGCCGACCGGTGTAGACCGGCGCGCCGTTAATTGGCCATGCACCGAGTTCCGGGGTTTCTTCGCCGGCGAGCTCGGGGAAGCGTTTCTCGTAATCGGTTTTCGTCAATACCGGGCGATCGGGAAAGCCCCACCGGCGGTCGGCCAGGCCGGTGCCGGGCTTGATGACCGGTACGATCGTGAGCAGCACCTCCAGGTTCTCTTCCGCGCCGGCGGCGAGGATGGTCAGGCTGTCGGCCACGTCGACTTTATCGTCGGACGGGCGCAGGGCGATGACGGGTTGCTCGCCGCGCAGGCTTATTCGGGTTGATGCCGCGTGGGTCTCCCCCGTATCGTCGGACACGTCGGCTTCCACGACGAAGCGGTAGCGTTTGCGGCCCTTGCCGGCTTGCTTATCCGGTGTGAAAGCAAAGGCAAATTCCCCACTGCCGTCGGTAGTAGTTTTACCGTCAGCCACCAGTTCTTTCTCGTTACCATTGCCCCGGCCCCGCCCCCACCACCAGTAGCTGACCTCTTCGAGAAAGACGCGGTAGTTCACCCTGGCGCCGTCCAGCACCGGGCCGGCGTAGAGTTTGGCGGTACCCTTAATCTCCGTTTCCGCTTCGGCAACGGCGTAGTCTGGCCCTTCCAGCTCAACAGTAAAGCGGGGTCGTTTGTATTCCTCCACCCGGAAGTTGAGATTGCCGCCTTCGGTCTGAAGGTGAAATACGCCGGTCAGGCCGCCTTCCGGCAGTTTGAACTCGGCGTGGAACCGGCTGTACGCGTCGCTGATCAGTTCGGCTTTCCCGACTTCCTGGTAGTTGACGTCTTTCAGGGTGAGCGTTCGTTTTTCATTGGTAAGCATTTCCGGCATCTGCTCCGGGTTCTTCTCCCAGGTGAGGCCGTAAACCCTGACTGTTTGGCCGGGGCGGTAAATGGCCCGGTCGGTGAATAAGGGCGTGAGGGCATAGCGGCGGCTGTCGCGGCCAGCGCGGCCGTTGTACTGGTAGCCTCCATCGACCACCAGCTCATCGTTGTTTTCCCGGTCGGAGAGTAAAAAGCGCAGCTGACCGCGATCAAAACCGGGCAGACCGACGCGCCCGTCGTCACCGGTCGTAATGATTTTGACCGTACGGTAATTGTTGCGCCCGTCAGTACTCTGCTGAAGCTCCACGCGGACGCCGCTTCGCGGCGCTCCCGTCTTGCGATCCAGAACCTGGTAATGCCCGTCTTCGACTTTAGCGATCTTTACCACGGCCAGATCGCTGACCTGAAAGTTGGCTACGGCAACCTGTCCCTTTTCAGGGTCAAAGTCGGCCTCGTTACTGGTGACGAGGTAGTAACGACCGGCTTTCACGGGCGACAACCATGTTTCGGTCGTGTGGCTGGCGTAGTCGTCGTTGGCGGGCAGGCGAAAATCTTTAGTGGCAAGTGGTTCTTGCTTCAGCATCCGGGCCAGATTCTCTTCGTTGATCCGCCAGGGCCTGAGCTCCTCGTCCGGGCCAAATTTCGGGGCGGGATAAAGGCGGTGGTAAACATGGCGGAGATTTTGGTAGCGAACGCTGATCAGCAGGTTATCCTCCTTGCCGTACACGTCCCGGACGTTAACGTCGAGGCGCTGCGTCAGGATTCGGCGGCGGAGTTGTTCGGCGGCATTGGCCACTACCGGGCTTTTGTCTTTTACCCGATCCAGTATGGCGAGGGCTTCAGCTTTGGGGCGGTCCCCCAGGACGTCGTCACTGCCGCCAGCATAGATGGTTGCCTCGCGTACCAGCAGGATCTCCCCGCCGGGGGTGTTCGCGTAGGTAGTTTGCATCCGGCGTACGGCGGCGAGGTAATCCTCGGTTTTCACCCCGAGGCCACGGACGTATTCCAGCCGGTCCAGTTCAACGGCCAGCAGGGCGGGCACGGGCGGACCGAGGTGGTAATTGGTCAGTTCCTGGTACAGTTTCAGCTTGCGGTAGGTACCGCTGGCCGGATCGATGTCGACGGGCGTGGCAACAAACGCGGCGGCATCGCCGAGGTAGCGTGCGGGGTCAAGCACTTCGGGGTCGGTTACCGTCAGTAGCGGGCTGCCCAGCATATTCAGGGATTCACGCACCAGGAGGTCGTAGAGGGTCGGACGCTCGTTCAGCCGCTCGCCGTCACCACTGGTAATGGCCGGAATGGTGGTGAGGCGGGTCTTTTGATTGCGGGCCAAGTCGAGGGCCTGATAGAATTGGTTTTCGGCGGCATCCTTCAGTTGTTGCAGGTTCCAGTCGGCAAGGGGGCGTGTGGCGGCGGGAACGGAGTCGGTCGTGACGGCCGTGGCGTTGCGCAACCGGTAGCTGTTCTGCCGGGCGTAGTTGTAGTAGCTCGTCCCCAGCATGTAATGCAGCACGGGGGCGACGACGTTCCGGTCGGGCGCGGCGGCCAGCTCGGTTTGTAACAGCCGGATGGCGGCGTCCTGGCCCTCTTCTTCCGTTTGGCCGAGGTAGGTCATGCGGTGGGCAAGGGCCTTGACGGCGTGGTCGTAATCTCCGGCTTTCGTTGCCTTGGCGTAGAAGGCCCTGGCGACGGTCAGGGCCGTTCGGGGCTTCCCGGCTTTTTGAGCGGCGGCCAGTTCGGCGTATTCCTTTTTATAGTCCTGGCTCATCAGTAAAGTGGTAACGGCCATCAGGGCGGCCAACAGTAGGTAGCGCATGGGTTTGAATTGTCGATCCGTAAGGTAATGGAATCAGAGGGGATAAATCTTGTATTTCGGGGGCTGGATGTTCATTTTTTGGGGAGTGCATACCGGCAAATGGTAAAATTCTGTTAAGACGGGCTGTTATGAGGGCGCGGCCGCGGGTGCGGAGGAAGGCACTTTGATATACAAGGTTAGCGATCGGCGAGCAATTGCCAGGGGGACGCCGAATGGTTTCGCTAGGGGATGTTTTTTGGGCGGAGGCGATCTTAATGAGTGCTCTACAGGAAGAACTTATCGACGGACATTCGGACATGTCCGAATGTCCGTCGATAAATAGGGTTCCCCCCCCCCCCGGAACGCTCCCTCACAAGGTCAACGAAATCTACCCCAGAACCAAATGAAAGAGCCGGAATATGGCATAGGTAAATCGATTTCAAACCCAATTTTTTGGGCCGAAAACAGCCTTTGAAATTTTTTGAAAAAAATCGCTTCCGGCGGGGTTAAATCTCTTCTCCGCGAACGTCTCCTACATAACCGACCCATGAGGTGAACCCGTTACCATGCCACAACTTCCCCTTAAATTTCTGACGCAGGACGTCGATCAGCTACTCGAAGACCCCGAATTTCGGACCTTCGCCCTTCGTCCTGATGCGGTCCTACCAACCGGAGCCGGCAGCGCTCACCAAGCGCGTATGATCCTGCTGGGCCTGACGGGAGATAAACGGATCAGCTTGCCGGGCACGGCCGAGAAAGACGCTTCCTTCGCCGCACTAATGGCTAAAACCCAGGCAACTGCCCCGGCCCCGGCCGTTCGCCGCCTCTGGCCGCGAGTGCTGGCAATTGCCGCCACGGTATTTCTGCTGCTGACGGCCGGTTTGATCCTGCTCCGTTCACCGGCCGGGGTGACGTACGCTACCGGCAACGCCGAAAGACTGGACGTAAGCCTGCCGGATGGCTCCACCGTTACCCTAAACGCCAATACTACCCTGGAGCTGCCCGCTGGGGGTTGGGCCACTACGGAAAGATCGGTGAGTCTCGACGGGGAAGCCTTCTTTGACGTAGCAAAAGACAAAGCCCGCCCCTTCCTCGTCGTTACGGACGACGCGGAAATCCGCGTACTCGGTACCCGCTTCAACGTACGCGATCGGCGCGGCAGCACCCGTATTTTCCTGGAGGAAGGTAGGGTGAACGTCGGCTGGCCAGGCACCCGACTACCCGAAACCAGCATGTCGCCTAACGAAATCGTGACGTTGAAATCACGTGGGAACTCTCCCGTTCTCGAGGTGGCCAGCGTACCGGGCCGTCATCTGGCCTGGAAAAGCGGACATCTCGAATTCAACCGCCTGCCGCTCGCCGAAGCCCTGAACGAGGTGGCCGACATCTACGGCATTAAAATAAGCTGCGACGATCCGTTGCTGGAAAAAATGGAAATAAGCTCCGCCGGTATCCCGACGGACAACCTGAAGCTGGCACTCCGGCTGATGGAAAGAGCCCTCGGTCTGCGGATCGAGACACAGAACAAAAGCGCCTATCAAGTTTTCGCGGCAGAGTAGGATCCGTGTTTTTATTCCGATCATGTATTTAAAAAACTGTTTCCCCACCACGGTTGGTCTGCTCCTGATTCTGGTCAGCCCATTCACCGCCCACGCATCCGTGGGGGAAAGCAACCTCTTTGAAAAAGTAATCGATAATGATCAAAACAGCGGTACTGCCGACCCCCGGCCGCTGGCCGCGACCCTCGAAGACCTGGGACGGCGTTACGGCGTCTTCTTTACCTACGACGCGGAACTGGTGGCCGGTATGGACGTAGACTTCATTCCGGAAGCAGCGGAATCCCTGGAAATGGCCATCGCCCGGTTACTGATCGGAACCGGACTGGGTTATGAAATAGTGGGCGATAAGTACTTCGTGCTTTATCAGGATTCTGACCGGGGCCGTCGGGACGCCCGCCGGATGCGCCGGAAAGTACGTCAGCTCGACCGCCTCGAACAACGCAGCCACACGGAGCTGCTCCGTACTGATGGCCACCCGAAAAAGATCAGAAGCACGATTGACGGCATGGCCGCCAATAACCTTGTATCCGGACGGGTAACGGATGCTGACGGGGAAGCCCTCGTAGGCGTAAGCGTTGTCGTTGGCGGATCTACCCGGGGCCAACTCACCGATACCGACGGCCGTTTCAAATTATCGCTGAAAGCCACCTCCGAAACCCTGAACATCTCTTACCTCGGCTTCGCAACCCAAACCCTGCTCGCCCGCCGGGGAGGACGGATGAATATTCGTTTGCGGTCCGTTGATCACGAACTGCCCGAAGTGGTGATCTTGGGCTACGGCACCATCGACCCGGTGGCGATAACGTCAAGTATTGCACAAATCGACGCCGATGAGGTACCGTTGGGCCAGACCGTTAATGCGCCGCACCAATGGTTACGGGGCAAGGTAGCGGGCGTACAGGTACTGGGCGGCAACGGGGAGCAGGGGGCGTTTCAGAGCATCCGCATCCGGGGCAGCGCCTCCATGAACGCCAGCAACGAACCGCTTTACGTGGTGGACGGGATGCCGGTAGACAACAATCCGCACGCCCCGAATGGTTTTCAACCCGGGCGTAACCCCCTCAACGCCCTGAACCCGGGAGACGTGGCCCGCGTCACCGTTTTGAAAGACGCGGCGGCCGGAGCCATTTACGGCTCGCGGGCGGCCAACGGCGTTGTTCTGATCGAAACGCGACAGAGCACGCTGTACCGTAAACCGCAACTAGAATACAACGGGTGGGTATCGGTGGCCCGTCCGGCGGCAAAACTGGCCGTGCACGATGCGGCGGGCTTCCGCGAGCTGGTCGGCAACGTGGCCCCGTGGCGACTGTCCGAACTCGGGGAGGCCGACACCGACTGGTCGTCCGAGATCATGACGACCGCAGTCAGTCAGCAACATTCCCTGAGTTACGGGGCGGGCAACGACCGGTCGGCCTACCGCGTCTCGGCCGGCTATCTCGACCGGGGATCGATCACCGCCGGAGCCGGGTCGAAGCGAATGAACGTATCCCTTAACGGTCGGCACACCCTACTCAAACGGCAACTGACTCTGACGGCGGACGCCAAGCTGGGCCGGGTAACGGATCGGTTCGTCGCTCCCGGTATTTTCAACTACGCCTATGCTTTCGACCCGACGCAGCCCGTAATGGCACCGGGCAACCAGTGGGGTGGTTTCTTCGAGTACCAGAACGATTTGACGATCAAAAACCCGAAGGGCGAAGCAGCGCAGGTTCGGGACGAAGGGCGCACGCTCCGTCTCCTTGCTCACTTAAAAGCTTCCTTTGCACCTGCGTTCGCGCCGCACCTTAAAGCCACGCTGTACCTGGGTACCGACGCTACCAACGGGCGCCGGAATCTTTTTGCCCCCGCCACGGTTCGCTACCAGTTTGCCAACCAGGGCGAATTTCGGTTGGCGCGTCAGCAACGCCGCAGTCGTCTGCTCGAAACCTACCTGAATTACGACCGCCGCCTGGCGGACGGTCGCTTGGGCCTGGGCCTGACCGCCGGCCATACGTACCAGCACTTTACGGCCGATTTCCCGGAAGCGCTGTACCTCGGCATCGAAACTACGGACTACGAATTCGGCACGGTCCCCGTCAGCAGCCGCCGGTCGGCGAACGCTCGGTTTCAGGAGAATCGCCTGGCGAGTTTTTTCGGACGAGGCAGTTTCGACTGGGATCACCGATATTACTTGACGGCGAGTTTTCGTACCGACGGGTCTTCCCGATTCAGCCCCGACAACCGCTGGGCGAGCTTCCCGGCCGTCTCCGTCGCCTGGCGGCTGACCGGGGAGAGCTTCCTGGCCAAGCGTCCGGAATGGCTCGATGAATTGAAACTGCGCGCCGGCTGGGGCGTCACCGGGAACCAGGAGATCGGGGATTTTCAGTACCTGCCCACCTTATCTCTGGGCGGCAACGAGGTACGCTTCCCCTTCGGCGATGAGTACCTCGTCACCGCCCGCCCCAATGCCGTGAGCGGTAACTTGAAGTGGGAGCAAACGGCCGGCACCAGCCTGGCCCTGGACGCCGCTTTCTTCGGCGGGCGCGTACGTACCACCGTAGAAACCTACCGCTCGGTGACCCGAGACCTGCTCTCGCGGGTGATCGTCCCCGCCGGCTCCAATCTTTCCGATGTGGTGCTGACCAACGTAGGCAGCATCCGTAACCACGGATTCGAGTTCAGTGCCGATCTGACACCGGTCGACCGAAATAATGTGCGCTGGGACGTGAGTTTTAACCTAGCGACGAATAAAAACCGGGTGCTCTCCCTCGGCCCTGCGCCCGACCGCAACTTCCGCGCCATCAGCACCGGCACCATCAACGGTGGAACGGGTAATACGATTCAGATCTACCGCGAGGGGGAGCCGCTCAACGCCTTTTACGTTTTTGCTCACAAGCGCGACCGCACGGGCCGGCCGCTCATCGACGGCATCGACCACAATGGTGACGGCCGGGTGAACCTGGCGGACATTTACGAAGACACCAACGGCGACGGCCGGGTGAATGACCGCGATAAACGGATTTCTCACCAGCCGGCCCCAACCCTTTTCGGCGGCCTGCAAACCAGCCTGCGCGTGCTGCGCTGGGGGCTCCACGCCAGCCTGCGCGGCCAGACGGGCAACTATGTGTACAACAACCTGGCGGCGGCCGGCGAAAGCTTCGACCGCATCCTTTCGGAACCCGAACTGCTCAACGTGCCCCTCGGCATCCGGGCGTCCGGTTTCCGGTCGCCGCAGCTATTCTCCGACTACTTCATCGAAGATGCTTCCTTTCTGCGGATGGATGCACTGACGGTGGACTACACCCTGCCAAAAGGCCGTAAGCTACCGGCGGGCAGGCTGTACGTAACGCTGCAAAACGTATTTACCCTCACGGCGTATCGGGGCCTCGACCCCGAGATCGGTAACGTGAGCGGCAACCCGGCCTTACCGCGCTACGGGATCGACGATCTGATGTTTCCCCGGGCGCGTTCGTTCGTGGCGGGATTCAACGTAAACTTTTAACGGGGGAGCAGCGCCGAGCAGGTCTTCCGCTTTTGGCGAGGCGTGCTCGGAGTACAACTCCCCGACCCAAGCTTTAAACCATTTTTCAAAAAGTTAGTCATATGAAACTTAAAGTCACTAAATTTTTAAAGAGCGGCATCCTGCTGTTCGGCCTCCTGCTGGCCGCGCAAACGGTGTTTGCGCAGCGGACCATCACGGGGACGCTGACCGACGGCGAATCGGGAGACCCCCTGATCGGTGCCTACATCCTGGTCACCGGTACCCAGACGGGGACGGTGACCGATTTCGATGGCAAGTACAGTTTGGACCTTCCGGCTGGTGCAACCTCCATCGACATTTCCTATACCGGATTTAGCAACCAGACGATTGAGGTGGGCACCCGCAGCGTCGTCGACGTGGTGATGCAGTCCGGTACCCAACTGGAGGAGGTAGTTGTGATCGGCTACGGAACGGTGAAGCGAGAAGACGCTACCGGCTCGGTGGAGACGGTATCCGCCAGGGAGTTCAACCAGGGTGCGATCACCTCGGCCCAGGAGCTTGTTTCCGGTAAGGTGGCCGGCGTGCAGATCACTACGGATGGCTCTCCTGGCGGCGGGGCAAACATCAGAATTCGGGGAGGCAGTTCTCTGAGCGCGAGTAATTCTCCGCTCATCGTCATCGACGGTGTACCGATCGAGACCGACGGCGTTGACGGTAGTCGTAACCCGCTGAACCTGGTCAACCCGAACGACATCGAGACCTTTACGGTACTTAAGGACGCTTCCGCCACGGCCATCTACGGCTCGCGAGCTTCCAACGGAGTCGTGATCATCACGACCAAGAAGGGAGCTGCCGGTAGCGATCTTAAGCTGTCATACAACGGCAGCGTAGGCGTCAGCTCTCCCGCCAATACACTCGACGTGCTGAGCGGGGCGGAATACCGCGCCCTGATCACCGAGCGCTTCGGCGAAGGCAGCAGCCAGCTGGACCTGCTCGGCGACGCCGAAACGGACTGGCAGGACGAGGTGCTGCAGAACGCCCTGTTCCATAACCACGCCGTGAGTGCCACGGGAGCCTTCAAATCGCTGCCGTACCGCGCCTCCGTCGGGTTCACCAACCAGGAAGGCGTGCTGAAAACGGATGAGTTTTCGCGGGTCACTTACGGTCTGAACATCAATCCCGGTTTCTTCGAGAATACGCTGCAGATCAATGCCGGTTTCAAAGGCGTCAGCAACCGCAACGACTTTGCGGATCGGGGCGCCCTGGGGGCCGCCTTGTCATTCGACCCTACCCGCGCCGTACGTGCCGACAATCAATTCGGTGGATATAACTATATCGCCCAGGCGAACGGCAACCCGAATACGCTGGCTCCCACTAACCCGTTGGCCTTGCTGGAACAAACGCAGGACGAATCCACCGTCAATCGCTACATCGCCAACTTTTCCGCCGATTACCGGATGCCCTTCCTGCCGGAACTGCGCGCAAATCTCAACCTGGCTTACGACAACTCCCAGGGGGAGGGTTTCAAGATCATTCCTACTAACGCGGCGTTCTCTTTCGACGATGCCAATGGCGGCGGCGTAAACAACGTCTACAGCCAGCAGCGCAAGAACGAACTGCTGGAATTCTACCTCAACTACGCAAAAGATTTTGAGGGAATCCGCCTCGACGTTCTTGGTGGTTATTCCTGGCAGAACTTCTTTTTGGAAAGTTCTTTCCGCAATTCTGACGCCGCCGGAACCCCGGCAAACATCGTGGAAGGCCAAGATCCCTCGGAGTATTATCTGATCTCGCTTTTCAGCCGGGCCAACCTCACCATCGGGGAGCGCCTGGTGCTGACGGGTACGTTGCGCCGAGACGGTTCCAGCCGTTTCAACGAAGACAACCGTTACGGTTTATTTCCTTCCGCGGCCGCCGCGTATAAAGTGATCGATAACGTCAACAACGCCCGGGGCCTGAACAACCTGAAACTTCGGGTGGGATATGGAGTGACCGGCCAGCAGGACGTAGGCGGTTTTTACCCTTCCCAGGCTATTTACCTGAGCAGTTTCGACAACGCCCGCTACCAGTTCGGTGATCGTTTCATCACTACGCTGCGTCCCGAGGGTTATAACTCCGGGCTGAAGTGGGAAGAATCCTCTACGCTCAATTTTGCGGTAGACTTCGGTTTCTTTAATGACCGGCTCAACGGCTCGGTCGAATACTACACGCGGGAAACCTCCGACTTGCTGAACTTCATCCCCGTTCCGGCCGGTACGAACCTGACCAATTTCATCACCTCCAACGTTGGTGACCTGAAGGGCAGCGGAATCGAACTGAGCCTGAACGGTACGCCCTACCGGACAAAGAACAGCAGCCTCGAGGTTGCCGTAAACTTTACGATACAGAACAACGAGATCACCCGCCTGACGGCAACCGAAGACCCGGCTTACACCGGTGTTGCAACCGGTGGCATTTCCGGGGGCGTGGGCAACAACATCCAGATCCACAGCGTCGGTTTCGCGGCCAGTTCTTTTTACGTCTACGAACAGGTCTACGATGAGGCCAACGTTCCCATTGAGGGAGTTTACGTGGATCGTAATGGCGACGGGACCATCAATACCGACGACCTGTACCGTTATCAGGATCCCGCTCCGAAGAGCTTTTTCGGCATGACGCTCAACTACAACGTGGGTAATTTCGATCTTTCCACGGCCGGTCGCGCCAGTTTCGGGAACTATGTTTACAACAATAACGTCGCCGGCCTTAGCTACAACAACCTGGTGAACAGCACCGGCTTCGTAACGAATACCCTGCCGGAAATCCGGGAAACGGATTTCACCGCACCGCGTTACTTCAGCGACCATTTCGTCCGCGATGCCTCTTTCTTCCGGCTCGACCACGTCACGGCGGGTTATCGGTTTGCCGACCTGATCGGTGAAGGCAGCAGTATCCGCACGTACCTGACGGTTCAGAACCCGCTTTTGATCACCAATTACGATGGCATCGACCCTGAAGTGAGCGGCGGCATCGACAACACCATTTATCCCCGTGCCCGTACCATTCTCCTGGGCGTAGGCGTTAACTTTTAACATTAGTGCTATCATGAATACGACAATGAATAAATTACTCTCCGCCTTACTGTTACTGGTAATGGCTGCGGGCTTCACCGCCTGCTTCGACGACCTCGATACGGTCCCCCTGGACCCCGACACCTTTACGGCGGACATCGTCTACGATGATCCCGCCGCCTACGAGCAGGTGCTGGCCAAACTATACGCGGGCCTGTCTGTCTCCGGCCAGCAAGGCCCCGCCGGCCAGCCCGACATCAACGGCATCGACGAAGGTTTTTCCACTTATCTGCGCCAGTACTGGAAAGCCCAGGAACTGACTACCGATGAAGCCGTGATCGCCTGGAATGACGGCAACATCCACGACTATGAAGAGCAGGACTGGAACGCCTCCAACGAGTTCATCACCGCGATGTACAACCGCATCTTTTACCAGATCAGCCTCGCCAACGAGTTCATCCGCGAGAGCAGCGACGAGAAACTGGCGAGCCGTGGTCAGAGCGGCGACGTGGCCGACCGCGTGGTTGAGTACCGCGCCGAAGCCCGCTTCCTGCGTGCCCTCAGTTACTGGCACGCACTGGACCTGTTTCGCAACGTCCCTTTCGTTACCGAGCTGGATGCCGTAGGTGCTTTCTTCCCCGAGCAGGCTTCCGCCGCCGAAGTGTTTGCCTACGTGGAATCCGAACTTCTCGCCATTGAAAACGAGATCATCGATGCGCGTCAGAACGAGTACGGCCGGGCCGACCGCGCCGCCGTCTGGACGCTGCTCGCCAAATTGTACCTCAACGCCGAGGCGCACATAGGCGAAGATCGCTACACCGACTGCCTGGCCAACTGCCGGAAGATCATCGACGCCGGTTTCAGCCTGGAACCCGACTACGCCAACCTGTACGTTGCTGACAACGGCGGCAGCGACGAGACGATCTTCCCCATTCTTTTCGACGGTCAGAACACGAAGACCTTCGGAGGCATGACCTTCGTCACCCACGCTGCCGTTGGTGGTGATATGGACCCCGCTGCCTTCGGCCTCGACGGCGGCTGGGGCGGTACCCGCGTTACCAGCGCCCTCGTTAACAAATTCCCCTCGGCCGGTGCCGGCGGGCAGGTGGTCAATGAACCGGTGGACCCCGACAATACCTACGAACTGCTGAACGTACCCGGTGCCTACCAGGGCTGGAACCCCGAAGACGATGATACCGCTCTCGCCAAGCGAGGAGAGGAGAATATATTCGATGGTTACGTGTACTTTGCTCCCGACGCCGAGAGCCTGGAATTCAAGTTCGCCAACGGCAGTTGGGAGGAAGCCTACGGAGTTGATGACAGTGGCGCCCTCGTTCTCGGCGGCGGAGAAAACCTCTCCGTTGCGGAAGCAGGCTATTACCGCGTAATTGTCGATCTCGATGGTCTCACCTACTCCGCCGAGAAAGTAGCGTTCGGTCTTATCGGCAGCGCCACCCCCGGCGGCTGGGAAGCCGATACCGACATGACCTATAACCCGGAGACGGGGGCATGGGAACTGGAAGTAGCGCTCACCGCAGGCAACGAAATTAAATTCCGCGCCAACGACGACTGGGCGCTGAACTACGGTGACACCGGGCCCGACGGGTTGCTGGAGGAAGGCGGCGACAACATCGCCGTGGTCCGCGATGGTTTCTATAAAGTAAGCCTGTTCCTGAACAAACCCGACTACACCTTCGGCGTGGAGGTACCCGCCTCCGACGGCCGCGCAATGTTCTTTACCGATGGCCAGACGCTGGAGATCGAAGACGTATCCCAGTTCACCCAGGGCTACGCCGTGACGAAGTTCAAGAACGTGACCCGCGACGGCGTCGCCGGTTCCGACCTGACCTTTCCCGATACCGACTTTCTGCTTTTCCGTCTCGGCGATGTGTATCTGATGTACGCCGAAGCCTTCCTGCGCGGTGGCGGCGGTAGTACCGAGGAAGCCGTCGGCTACATTAACCGCCTGCGGGAACGTGCTTACGGTAACACCGGCGGCAACATACAGAACAGTGACCTCGACCTCGACTTCATCCTCGATGAGCGTGCCCGCGAACTGTTTTGGGAATGTCACCGGCGTACCGACCTGGTCCGCTTCGGACAGTTCTCCGACGGCGACTACGTTTGGCCGCTGAAGGGAGGAACACCCGACGGTACCCAGGTGCCGGCTTTCCGCGACGTGTTCCCGATTCCGGCTTCCGACATCGGGGCTAACCCGAATCTTCAGCAGAATACGGGGTACTAGTCTCTTCCCGGAAGAGACTGCATCGGGTCAGCCACGGAGAAGCCTCCGGAGCAGACCAAAATCTTCAACGATAAAATAAAATCAACAATGTTAAAGCAACATTTTCTTTTCGCCATTACGGCGATCCTGCTCTGCTTCACGGCCTGTGAGGACGAGTCATTCGACCCGGTACTTTCGCCGGGTTCCGCCCCCGCCGTTTCCGCCCCTGCGGATGGGTCATCTTTCGTGATTGAGGAAGGGACCGGCGACGACACCTTCGCTACTTTCACCTGGAGCGCGGCCGATTTCGGCTTCCCGGCCGGAGCTGCGTATACCGTGGAAATGGCACTGGCCGGTTCCGACTTTGCTGATGCCATACCACTTGTACCCGCCGTGAATGCCCTAACGGCAAGCGTGAAAAACGGGGTCGTAAACAACTTCCTGGTCAACAGTGGTATCACCGGTGGCGTGGGTCAGGACGTCCAGGTACGCGTAAGGGCCAGCGTAGGCGAGGCCGCCGACAACAACGTGCTCGTCTCCAGTCCAATTACCCTCAACGTGACTCCCTTTGAGGCCGAAATAGTTTACCCCCAACTTTATGTGCCCGGAAATCACCAGGGGTGGGATCCGCCCACCGCACCCAGTATTTTTAGTGTGGAAGACAACGGCATCTACGACGGATACGTGTTCTTCGCCGATGCGGACAACCCCTTCAAGTTTACACCCCAGCGCAACTGGGACGCTGACTTTGGCGATACCGGAGCCGACGGTACGCTCGACCCCGGTGGTGATAACATTGTAGCCGGCGCGCCCGGGCTTTACCGGCTCAACGCCAACATCAACGATCTGGTGTACACGATAACGCCCACGAACTGGGGCCTGATCGGGTCCGCGACGCCGACCGGATGGGACTCGGATACGGACCTGACGTACGATGCTGAAACCGGCTTGCTCAGCCTGGCGGTTGACCTGATTGAGGGCGAGATCAAGTTCCGCGCCAACGATGCCTGGGACCTCGATTTTGGGGACAACGGTGCCGATTCGAACCTGGAATACGGTGGTGATAACATCGCCGTGGCCGAGGCCGGTAATTATACCGTAGTACTCGACCTGACCAGCGCTATCTATACGTTCTCCCTGACGAAGAATTGAGCAATTTAGTTTCGATTCAGCGGCCGGTGATCTCAGGGTTACCGGCCGTTTTTTTTTGCGGGGTCGCAGGTGCAAAGTCAGCTTTTCAGAACCATGTTTTCCAGCGGCGCACACGGTTCAACGAGCATGTTGGCATTGTGGCCTTATGGTGACGGTATACAGCCTTGCTATGAAAACCCGATCTTTGCAATCCCGCGTCCGCGCCCGAATTATCTTACCCGATCATGCTACGCATTATTTTACCGTTTCTGTCGCTTTTATTCATCTCCGGTTGTACGCGACTGGAGGTTGAACCACGGGGCATGGAATCGGCCGAGATATTCTTTTCCGAAGAAGGGAGCTACCGCGCTTATCTGGCCCGCATATACGCCGGACTTGCCGTGACCGGCCAGCAGGGTCCCTCCGGCGACCCCGACCTGCAAAACATCGACGAGGGCTTCAGCAGCTACCTGCGTCAGTACTGGCAACTGCAGGAGCTGACGACCGATGAGGCCATCATCGGGTGGACGGACGAGGGGCTTCCCGATCTGCACGCCCACGGCTGGACGAGCGACAACCAGTTCGTGCGTACCATGTACAGCCGGATATTTTTTCAGATTGCCCAGGTGAACGAATTTTTGCGCCAAAGCACCGACGCCAGACTGAACGAACGGGCGGTGAGCCCTGAAGTCCGCCGCCAGATCCCCGCCTTTCGCGCCGAAGCCCGCTTTCTGCGTGCGCTGAGCTATTATCACGGCCTCGACCTGTATGGCCGCCTCCCGCTTTACGGCGTAGAAACCCCGCTCGGAAACGCCTTGCCCCAGGCGAGCCGCGCCGAACTCTTCGCTTTCCTCGAAGATGAGTTGCACGAAATTCTTGATTTTCTTCCCGCACCGGGCGCCGCCGAATACGGCCGGGTCGACCGCGCCGTCGTATGGGCCTTACAAAGCCGCCTGTACCTGAACGCCGAAACCTACGTGGGCCAGCTGCGGTACGACGAATGTCTGCGCGCCTGTCGCTTACTCCTCGATGCCGGGCGGTACGAACTGGAGCCTAATTACCGGCACCTTTTCGGCGCCGACAACCACACCTCCAAAGAAATCATCTATGCCATCCCCTTCGACGGGCAAAACACCCAGACGTGGGGCGGGATGACCTACCTGGTGCATGCCGCCCTCGGTGGCCGGATGGACCCCGCCGATTACGGCGTGCAGGGAGCCTGGTCGGGGCTGCGGACCACCTCCGCGCTGGTCGGCCAGTTCACCCGCCAGCCGTTTACCGATCTCCGGGCCGCTTTTTACACTAACGGCCAATCGCTGGAGATCGACCGGGTGAACGATTTTCAGGACGGCTACGGCCTGCCAAAATTCACCAATCTTAGCCGGGCGGGTGTTGCCGGCAGCAATGAGACTTTCCCCGATACCGACTTCCCCCTCTTTCGGCTCGCCGAAATCTACCTCACCTTCGCCGAAGCCTTCCTGCGCGGGGGGCTGGGCGGGACCCGTGCGGAAGCCCTCGGCTACCTCAACGAACTACGTACCCGCGCCGGCGGCGAGCAGCCGCTTACCGAACAGGACCTGACCCTGGCGTACCTGGAAAGCGAACGCGTGCGGGAACTGTACTGGGAGGGTTTTCGCCGTACCGACCTGATTCGCTTCGGCGGTTTCAGCACCGGGGCGGTCTGGCCCTGGAAAGGAGGCGTGCGGGACGGGGTGGCCACCGAGGCCTACCGTAACCTCTTCCCGATACCGGAGGCGGAGTTGCTGGCCAACCCGGCTTTGGGGCAGAATGCGGGCTACTGACCAAACAAAGAAAGCCCCCGTCCGGAGCTTTGGCAACGAACGGGAGCTGGTGTCGGTAACGATGACCGTAGAAAGCTTTTCAGCAATCAGGGCTTCTTGGTTTCGGCGCGTGCGAAGTCTCCGGCACGCAGCAGGACCATCTTATCCACGTCGACATACTTGGCAATGGCGGCGTTGATCTGTTCCGGGGTAAGGGCCATCATCTTGTCTTCCAGTTCCTTGCTCCAGGTCATGGTACGCTTGAGGTAAGCGTTGGAGCCGAGGGTACGGGACATGTTGCGGTCCTGGGCACGGTTCATCGCCTGGCTCTGTACCCAACTCGACTTGGCGGCCTTCACTTCCTCGGCGGTGAATCCCTCTTTGCGGGCCCGGTCGATTTCCTCGCGGAAGGCTTTCTCAAGGGCTTCCCGGTTTTCGGGGTTGTAGATGGCGTAGGCCATAAAGGTGGCGTTCTTATCGATGTCGGGCGCACGAAACTGGCTGCCGACGCCGTAGCTGAGCCCGTCTTTCTGACGAATGCGCGTGGCCAGGCGGCTATTCAGAAAGCCACCGCCGAGGATGAAATTGCCCATATTGAGGGCGGGGTAGTCGGGGTGGTCGGTATTGATCGGCATCGTTTGTGTAGCCACGAACCAGGCGTTGGCCTTGTCGGGGGTTTCAATCTTCACCATGTCGGGCTTTACGTTGCGGTGGGGACGGGTGATGCGCTTGAATTCAACGGGGCTTTGCCAGTCGCCGAAGTTGCGCTCGAGGGCTTCTACAACCTGGTCCTTGTCCATATCCCCACTTGCGGAGAAGGTAGCCGCGGAGGCACCGTAGAAGCTTTCGTAAAATTTGCGTACATCCTCAACTTTCATTCCTTTCAGGATGGCGACGTCTTCGTCGAAATCGGTAGCGTAATAGGGGTGACCCGCCTTAAAGGGGCTGGTGCGCTTCTGCATTTCGGTAAAGACGATGGCCTGGGGATCGCTCCGGCTTTCCTCGATCTGGGAAAGTTCTTCTTTCACCATTTTGTTGAATTCCGCTTCGGGGAAAGTCGGATTGCGAAGGATCTCCCCCACGAGATCGATCACCGCGGCGAGGTTATCTTTTTCCGTTTCGATGGAGACGAAAGCGCTGGTTGCCCCGCCGCCGATGAAGACGCGTGCCTTCAGCTCATCAAATTTATCCTGAATCTCCTGACGGGTATACTTTTTGGACCCCATGGTGAGCATGCGACCGGTCATGCCCCCGAATTCGGCCTGGCCCATCAGTTTGTCAAGATTCCCAAGGCGCAGGGTGATGTTGGCATTAACGCTGTTACCGCGGGTCTCCTTGGGCAGCAGGCTGTACTCAAGACCAGTTTTGCCCACTTTGCCGGTAAAGGTGCGGCCATCGATATTTTCGTAGGAAGGGTCGAACTCTTCCCCTTCGGCGATGGCTTCGCGGCCTTCGTAGCCGTCGAGCACAATGGCGAGGTCCTTCACCTCGGGTATTTCGGCGCGGTCGGGAGCGTCCGTGGGCCAGAAGCGGCCCGTCGTACGGTTGCTGGGCTTGAAGTATTTTTTAGCGACGCGAAGCACGTCTTCCGGCGTGACGGTTTCAACACGATCGCGAAAGATGTAACCGAGCCGCCAGTCGCCCTGGGCGATGTAGGCGCTCATTTGCAGGCCGACGCGGTTGGTATTCCGCTGGGCGAGTTCAAAATTTTTGAGGATGCCATCCCTGGCGCGCTTCACCTCGGCGTCGGTAGGAGCCGCGGTTATAAATTTGGCCATCGTTTTCTGAAAGACCTTTTCAACGGCCATCAGGTCGTTTTCCTTGAGAACGTTGTAGTTGAAAATAGCAAAGCCGGGCTCGGCCAGCGCGGGGGCGAAACCCCAGATGTAGCTGGCGTCCCCTTCTTCAACCATGGCTTTGTAAAGGCGTCCGCTGGGTTCGTCGGTCAGGATGTTCATGAGGACGGCTACGGCGGGGTAGTCGGCGTGGGGACCGGCGGGTACGTGGTAAGCTGCCTGCCCGACCTGGACGTCGCCCTTACGGCGCAGCTCGGCAAAACGCTCCCCGTCCTGCGTCGGCTCGCGGGTGTAAGTGGGATACAGCGAACGCTCGGGTCGGGGAATCTTGCTGAATTTTTCGTGGATGATCTCCAGGGTTTTTTCTTGGTCGATCTTGCCGGCTACGACGAGCACGGCGTTGTCGGGCTGGTAGTACTTACGGTAAAAGCCCTGGAGGCGTTCGATCGGTACATTTTCCAGATCCGCCTTGGAACCGATGGTGGATTTGCCGTAGTTGTGCCAGAGGTAGGCGGTACTAAGGACACGCTCCATCAGTATCCCACCGGGATCGTTTTCGCCGGATTCGAATTCGTTGCGGACGACGGTCATCTCGCTTACGAGGTCCTCCTTGGCGATGAAGGAATTGACCATGCGGTCGGCCTCCAGGTCGAGGGCCCATTCGAGGTTTTCGTCGCTGGCGGCAAAAGTTTCGTAATAGTTCGTCCGGTCGTACCAGGTGGTACCGTTGGGGCGGGCACCGTGCTCGGTCAGTTCGGCGGGGATGTCCGGGTGGTCGGGTGTGCCTTTAAACACCAGGTGTTCGAGCAGGTGGGCCATACCGGTTTCGCCGTAGGCCTCGTGGCGGGAGCCGACTTTATAAGTGACGTTGACGGTGATGTTGGGGACCGACTGATCGGGGAACAGGAGTACCTGCAGACCGTTATCGAGCCGGTATTCGGTAATACCCTCTACGGAGGTGATTTTTTCGGGTGCTTTTTGGGCAGACAGGGAGCCGGTGGCAAGCACCAGCATCAGAAAAGAGAAAATGCTTAGTCTCATGAATGAATTAGGTTGTAAAAGGTGAATTTGGAAAACCGAGATGATTTTCCCGCAACAAAGTACTAAACGTACCGACGGGTCATCGGCGTATCTCTACCAATGATGGTAACTTATCGATGAACGTTGCACGTCCCCGACCTTGCTTTTGCAGCTTTTCCCCGCACCCGCGCTCCGTCGCCCCGCTCCTCACCGTCCTGACGGCCAGTCATGGCTGTGCCTACTGACGAAGTGAACGAAAAACCACCCTCTCCCGGTGGTAAAAGAGCAGTGGAACCTCAGCGTCGAATAAAAAAGAATATTGTTTAAATCCTTAGCTTGTGCCCGCCTCCAACGTGCGGCGGCAAATCGCATATCTCGCATATCGCACTTCACCAATCGCACATCGCATATTCCCAATGGCCGAATCCCTGGGCTTCCTCACCCTTCTCCCTCCCATCATCGCCATCCTGCTGGCCATCGCTACCCGGCAGGTGTTCATCAGTCTGATCGTCGGTATTTTCATCGGATACGTGATCATGGCCGGCGGTAATCCATGGCTGGGTTTCTTGGATACGTTGCAGGGACTCGTCGATGTATTCGCCGACGCGGGCAACACGCGCACCATCATGTTCTGCGCGCTGGTGGGCGGCCTCATCGTGTTCATGCAGCGCTCGGGCGGGGTGGCGGGCTTCATCACCTTCGTGGAGCGGCGACTGCGCAAATACGAAGACCGGCAGGATGGCTCCGGCCGTGTGGTGGTCCAGTTGCTGGCTTGGCTGACGGGGGCACTGATCTTCGTGGAAAGCTCCGTCAGCGTACTTACCGTGGGTACGCTCTACCGGCCGATCTTCGATAAGATGGGCATCAGCCGCGAGAAACTCGCTTACATCGCCGATTCCAGCTCGGCCCCGAGTTCGATCCTCATTCCATTCAACGGCTGGGGAGCCTTCATCATGACCCTGCTGGTGGCGGAGGGATTTGCCGATCCGTTCGGTACGATGATCAGGGCATTAGGGTACAACTTTTACGCGATCCTGGCGCTGATCCTGGTACCCGCCATCATTCTGCTGAAGAAAGATTTCGGGCCCATGAAAAAAGCCGAAATAAGGGCGCGGGGTGGCCAGTTACTCAGCGACGGGGCAACGCCCGTGGTCGATACCGAACTGACCGACATTGCCGCTAAAGCGGGCGTGCAGCCCAAACTGTGGAACATGCTATTGCCCATCGTAGTGATGGTGCTGGCCATGCCGCTGATGCTGGCCTACACCGGTTGGTCCGCTGCGCGCGAGGTTTTGGGCACGGACGCAGGTGCAGGGGAAGTTGCAATGCTGGCCATCGGCAGGGGCTCGGGATCGACCTCCGTTCTGGTGGCCGTAACGCTGGCCATCCTCGTCAGTATGCTGTTTTACAAAGTACAGGGCATCTTCGGCGTCCGGGAAAGTGTGGACCTGGTACTGAAGGGCATCGCCGGACTGATTCCCCTGGCGCTGCTGATGCTGCTGGCCTTTGCCATCGGATCGGTCTGTAAGCAGATGGGGACGGGTATTTACGTAGCCGACGTGGCGAAGGGCTACCTTTCGCCGGCCCTGGTACCCTTCCTGGTATTCATCGTCACCTGCTTCATCGCCTTCAGTACGGGATCTAGCTGGGGAACCTTCGCGATCATGATCCCGATCGCCGTACCGATGGCCCAGCAGATGGACGCCAACGTGCTGATGGCCATTGCCGCAACACTTGGTGGCGGCGTCTTCGGCGACCACTGCTCTCCGATCTCGGACACCACCATCCTTTCCAGCATGGCTTCGGCGACGGACCACGTCGACCACGTCAAGACGCAGTTGCCGTACGCGAGCGTGGCGGGAGGGCTGGCGGCGTTGGGGTACCTGGTGCTGGGGCTGATTTAAAGTCAGTTTTAGCCAATTGGGAAAGGGTCAAACTTCTAGTTGAACAAGCGGTACACCCGCCGCAACACCTTCGGCACCAGCCCATCTCCCGTAAGCAGCTCCGAAGCCCCCTGCCGGGCACCCTTTTGCACGATCCGGCTGGCTACGGGATAAGGATAGATCATATTCGTAAGCGCGGAGTATTTCATACCTTCGGTCTGCAGGAAGTGGAGCGTCTGGATCATCTCCCCCGCGGCCGGAGCGGCCAGGCTTCCACCCAGTACCCTGCCGCCGCCCCACCAGCCCGTACTGAGGTAAACGATGAGGTGGCCGTTGCGGAAATCAGCGGCGATGGCGCGGTCATCGTCTTCCAGGGAGAGTTCCCGGGTCTCAAAGCCGATGCCTTTTTCCCTTAGCCGCTGCGGGGTCATGCCAAAGGTGGCGATCTCGGGATCGGTAAAAGTGACCCAGGCAAACTTGTCCAGATTGTGCTTCTTTTTGAACGGGCTCAGTAGGTTGTTCCACAGCTGGGTGTTGTGAAACTCGGCGCCGTGGCTGAACTGCTCGGCCCCAAAAGCATCACCGATGGCGTAGATGTGTTTGACGGAGGTGCGGTAGCGATCGTCGGTAACGATCTTATCCTGCTCGACCCTGACGCCGGCGTTGTCCAGTCCCAGGCCGGCGGTGCGGACCTTGCGGCCGATGGCGACGAGCAAATGGGTGAACATGACCCGCTCCCCCAACCCCGCTCCCGGGGAGCGGGGAGACGTCGGAGGCGTAGCAACAGCGCTCCTACCAAACCGCTTTGCATCCTGCGCGCCGTCGCCCTTAAGCACTGCTGTTGTTGCATCCATAAAGGAATCAATCTCGGTATTGAAGCGGATATCCACTCCTTCTTCCGTTAATTTATCGATGAGAATTTCACTCATTTTCTCAGGATCCTTTGCGTTGAGACGTGTATCCCTGACCAGTAAAGTAACCTTGCTACCTAACCGAATGAAGGCCTGACTAAGCTCGCAGCTGATCGGACCGCCACCTACTACCAGCAGGTGCTCCGGCAACTCGTCGAGTTCCCAAAACACGGACTCGTTGTCCCACTGTTTTACCTGCTCCGCGCCCGGCAGATCGAGCTTGCGCGGCAAGGAGCCGGTCGCCAGCACGATGTTGGGCGCGGTTATCCGGTTCCCGTTAACGGTCACTTCGTTCTTACCCGTCAACTCGGCCGTACCGATGATGGTATCCGTGCCGAACTCTTTGGCGAAGTGCGCGGGTGTTTCCTTGGCCCGGACGATCTCCTGCTGCCGGTGTACGTAAGCCATCACTTTTTTGAAGTCGGCCTTGCCGGTGGTTTTCAGCCCGTAAGCCTCCGCCTCCTTGCTGCCGGCAAACATCGTCGCCACGTGCAGGATCGCCTTACTCGGTATACAGCCATAGTTGAGGCAATCGCCACCGAAGGCTTTTTCCGTTTTGTCGATCAGGGCGACGTTCAGTCCGATGGAGGAGCCGAAGCCGGCGCAGCCGAGGCCTCCGGCACCGGCGCCGATTACAATAAGGTCGTGGGTATAAGACATGATAACGTAAGCCGATCCGGGGAGTGGGGGTTCAAACGTTTGCGTTGTAATCGTCTCGTGAAGACAGATTTTAGTCGGGTAGCCGCGCCGGATCGGTAATCGGCCAACTATCCTACCCCGACTGCGTGATCTAAAACCGCCAGATCACCTGCACCCCTGCATCCGTTCGTCGCGTCCCGCCCGTCGCTTCCAGTCCGCTGCCTACCAGGGTCCCGTCGGTGTTGAAGGTTTGGGCGATCCGCGCCTCCAGCGTCAACTTCCGAATACCTTTGTAGCGGGCGAGGAAGAAAACGCGCGTTCCCCGGTTGTAATACGGCAAGACCCGCGCGTTGTAGAGCAGCCCGTTTTCGTACTGGTAGAAGCGGACATCGAAGCCGTCGGTATTAAACACCGCCGCCCGGGTGCTGAAGCTGAAGGGGCCGCGGGGGCGGTAGTGCAGATCCTGGTACACCATGAATCCGTTTTGCCGCCCGTTGAGGTCGTCTTCGGTGAAACCGACGTCGAAGCGGCTGCGCCATTCCAGTTCCGTATTGATCTTGTAACCAAAGTGGAGGCGGGCCTGGAAGCGGGTGCGCGCCACCACGGGGTCCAGGTTGGTGAACACCGTCTCGTCGCCGTCGGTGCCGAAGCCCTTGGTTTCGGAACGCAGCTCCAGGTAGGTTTCCAGTTTGCGCTTTTGCCAGTAGGTGAGGCGCAGGCGGTACTCGTGGCCCTGGCTGGGCGCGTCGGTATTGAAGCGGAGGTAGGGAAAGCGGAAAATATCGTAGTACGCGTGAATGCGCCAGTGTTTGCCGGGGCGCAGTTCGGCGCCGAAGTAGAGTCCGGTTTCGTTGCGCCCGCCGTTGGTTTCGCCGAAGGGGCGGGCGTTGAGCGCCTGGTACTCGACGCCATATTTGCGGTACACCACCGACAGGTCTACAAAACGATCGAGCCCCATCATGAGGCCGTGGATTTGGGCGAGGCCGCGGGTGCTGGTCGAGTTCTTCGTAAGATTGTCGGAACCGGCCACTTCGCCGAAGAACGTGAAATTGCGGTATCGGTAACGGTAATCAATACTGGCGTTCAGCAGGTCGGTGCCCGCAAAGAAAAAGCGGTTGTAGGGTTGCGGGGCTCGGAACAGTTGGTTGTCAAAATGCGTACCCAGCACGTTTAGGCCGATTTTAAACCGCTGGCTGGCCCGGTATTTCAGACTGCCGCCGTAGTTGTACTGCCGCAGCGCGTTGCGGTCGATCACCTCGTTAGGGGTGCGGTTGAACCCGCTCAGGTTGAGGGAACTTACGTTGGCCGTCAGGATCTCCTGCTCGACGGTATCGAGAAAAGAAACGGTACCAATCCGGTTGCCGTTGACTCCCCGGCGGCTGCCGAACAAGGTCAGTTCGGCTTTTTTTCCAAGCGCCACCGTTGTAGCCGCACCGCGCATGAAGTTGGCTTCGTTAACGCTGGTGTACGGCCGCAACGTCGGCCCGCCGCGCGCCACGTTGGTCGCCTGACTGCTCTTGCCGAATCCAAATCCGGTGTACAAGATCAGGCCCTGCCCGAAGCTGACGGAAAAATCGCCGATCGCCACGGCTTTGAACGTCCGGTTAAGGTCTTTAAGGTAAAAGTGGGCGCTGTAATAGTCAAAACCCCGCTTTTTATTATTCTCGGCAAAAAACGCCTCTCCGGGGTCTTTCTCGGCGGTAATGCCGAAGCTCATCTTATTGGAGTAGCGCTGGCGGAAGCGGACGTACAGCCGGTCCGGGCTACCGAGGTAATACTGCCGCCCTTCGTCGGGGCCGATCTCGTAGCCGCGGACGGTTTCCAGCCGGCGCTGCCAGCGGAGGTACAGCTCGCGGTCGCTTTCGGCGAACATGCGCGGCAGGGGTATTTTGATGTCGTCGAGTTCTCCTCCGGCACGAACGTATGGGGCAAGACGGCGAACGGATTCGAGGTCCATGCCGGGAATAACCTGTAATTCGTAAACGCTCACCAGGCCGCCCATGCGCTCGCGGTAGTCGATGAGTTGGCCCACCTGAATGGGATTGAGCAGCAGCATTTCGATCAGTTGCTCCTCGGTGGCCCGGTTGAGGTCGAGGGGGCGGCGGCGGTACTCCTCCAGTACGTCGAACGCACCGTTGAAGGTGAACTCATCGGTATCGTCTTCGGAGTTGGCGAGTACGTCTTCGATGAGTTGTTGCCGGGTGTCGTCGTCTTCCCCGATGATGGGGGGAAGAGTATCTGTCCGGGCGCTGAGGACCGTGCCGGAGAGCAAGAGCACCAGTACGACCGGGAGGCGTTGCACCGGGTAGGATGCCGTACTGGCCAGCGAAAGCAAAGACGGGTGAAGGGGCATGCCATAAAGGTAGTATTCCTAGCGTATTACCGGGCCTGAGGACGGATGCTGCGTGGTGAAAGAAGCGATGTTGTGCCGCACCCCCGCCAGTAACGCCAACCGGGCCTCTATGCTCGCCCAGCCCATGTGCGGGGTCAGGAGCAAACGCTGCGGTTCTTTTACCGCCAGAAAAGGGTGGTCCGCCGGGACGGGTTCGGTGGAGAAAACGTCGCAGGCCGCGCCGGAGATCCGGTTTTCATCGAGGGCGCGGACCAGGGCCGGCTCGTTGACAATGCCGCCCCGGGCGACGTTGATCAGGTACGCGGAGGGCTTCATCTTCACCAGTTCGTCGTAGTCGATCAGGTTGCGGGTGGCGTCGTTGAGCGGGCAGTGGAGGGAAACCACCGCGCAGGTGGTCAGCAGCTCATCAAGGGAGACGTGGGGATAAGGCTGGCCGGTGGTATTCCCACCGGAGGTGGAGTGGTAAACAACCTCGGCCCCGAAGGCGGTAGCCAATTCCCCTACCCTGCAACCGATCGCGCCCAGACCGATGATGCCGTAGCGTGCTCCGCTCAGTTCACGAAAAGGTTGTCGCCAGTAACTGAAGGCGGAGTGTTCACCGTAGGTACCGTCGTATACCGCATGGTTGAGGTGGATGAGGTCCATGGCCAGGGTAAAGAGCAGCGTGATGGTAAGCTGGGCAACGGAATCGGTGCTGTAGCCACCGACGTTTTTAACGCTGATGCCGCGTTCGGCCGCGGCGTCCAGGTCGACATTGTCCATTCCCGTGGCAGCGATGCAGATGAGTTTCAGGTCGGGCAACCGGTCCATCTCCACGGCACCGATCGCCACTTTATTGGTAATGGCTACGGTGCTGCCCCGCAGGCGTTCGAGGACCTGATCGGGGGCGGTATGCTCGTAAGCGGTGTACTCGCCCAGTTCGTTGAATTTGGCGAGGGCATCGGGCAGGTCGGCTACGGTTTGGGTATCGAGGAAGGTGATTTTCATACAACACTATTTTCAATGTGCAACAAATTTGTATACAACAGATTCAAGACGGAATTAAATTTTGTTTTTTTGATCAATTTATAACTAAAGTTACGGTTCGGAATACAGAAAATTACTGAATTTTACATAGCCCGTTACAACTTGTACGTGTACTTCGATGAAGAGGAAATTAATTGTTGACCCAATTTGATTGTCATGAAATCCACCAGGAAAAAAACCAGTAACAAACGACGTTCAAAAATATATGATTGCCAGGAGTTCGAGTACCTCAACTGGGGCTTTGAGGTTGAGCCACCTCCGATGCCCGGGGAACACGGCCTGCCGAAAAAACACTATGAACATACCGAAGATACTGATATAGAAAGTATCTGTGGGGGTATGGATGAAAGCCAGGATGTAGAACTCTATGACGGAACTTTGGGTGTAACGCAGGCCTTTGTGAACGATAATGAGCGCCCCGTGGGTCAGTTGCAGTGGAACAACAACCTGGCTACGATCTACAACAACCCAGGAACCGTAAACAATATACGCTGGTGTTCCGGAACGATGGTTTCTAGGGACCTGTTTCTTACTGCTGGTCATTGTTTTGACCCCAATACGAATACAAACCCCGCCGCGGGATGGGTATATCCCCGTCAGAACGGGACCAATCAACCGCTTACGGCCGCTCAGGTAGCGGAAAACATGCACGTCAACTTCAATTTTCAGCGGGCCCCTGACGGAAGTTTGCGCGTAGAAGAATCTTTTCCCATTCTTGACTTGGTTGAATATCGTCTGGGTAATCTTGACTACGCCCTGATTCGCCTTGGTGGCAATCCTGGAGATACGTATGGATGGACGGGTATCTCTGCCGTAGATGCTAACGTAGCGGATATGCTTTGCATCATTCAACACCCTGCGGGTGTACCTAAGCGTATTGAGGCTGGTCCCCTTTTTCATCTACACGACGTTCGGCTGGGATACGACAGTATTGACACACTTGGCGGAAGTTCCGGTTCCGGAGTACTTCAGGCATCAACCGGTTTGATCGTTGGTGTACATACTAACGGAGGATGTACCAGTGCGGCCGGTAGCCATAACCATGGTGTACGGATTTCTTCTATACTGGCATCTTCTCCGGTTATTCCGATGCTTCGCCCGCCGGTTAGTTCCTTAAAATTTCTCGATGACCCCATTGCAACTTTGAAATTTAGTGATGATGGTCCTACACTGAAATTCATAGACGACCCGATTTCCAGTCTGAAATTTCGTGACGACATACCATCGTTCAAGTTCATTGACGACCCAAACGTGACCCTCAAGTTCAGTGATGATAATACCTCCTTGAAATTTAGCGATGATCAACCATCTGGATCGTTAAAATTTATCGACGATGTAAAGACGCCCGCATTGGATAAAAACCCTGTAAGTGATACAAACATCGGTCGAGGAAAGCGCTTCGGATCTGATACTGGAATAGCCTTCAACCCCGGCAACGCCTTTTCCCGGCGGGAACAAGGACTTGCGACTCCCTTCATACTCTCAACCCCCCATCACTCAACGGCCTGGGCACATTCCTTTCCGGGTGCTTACCGTGCCAAGATGCAGGAGTTGAAACATACTATTGACAGTTACGAGAAGGAACTTACCTGTTTACAACAGGCCACCAATCAGAGAGTACTGACTGAAGAAGAAAAGAATCATGCCTCCCAGGCTTACCTGGAATATGAGCAGTTGACCGCAGAATACGAGAGATTACGACAGGCAGACATATAAGAACGGGTTTGAGTAATTCTCCTATTGATTGAAGCTTGAAAACAGTCCTTTCACCGGCACTTGCTCTGCCGTCATTTTGCGGTTGACCTTTATCAGGTAACAATTGATACGAAGATGCCATTCGCAGTACAACATCGGGCCTTTAAACAGCTTGTTTAGTACCTCGATCTTCAGAAATAAATATTCATACACCAATATTCTATAAGGGAGCAGTAAGATCATCGCAGGTTGACATATAAGTATATTCCGATATTATTTTACCTTAAATTTTATAGAATAGAAGCGGCCGAGCACACGGCATCAGGCGCATCTTGAAGGCTATTGAGCGCCCCAATCATCTTTTGTAAATCCGAACCTATGATTCTAATCATTTCAACTCCTGATGATCCGCACGCCGTTGCCGTTCAGCGCGAACTCGATCAAATTGACTATCCGTATTTTCTACTCGACTCTTCCCGCTTCCCACAGAGCATTTCACTGACCATAATACAAGACGGAGATAAAAGGCTCGTAACTTTCGCTGATAAGAACGGCATAATACTTAATGCTCAAGAGATAACCGCTGCGTGGTGGAGAAGACCACAGCACTGCGTTGTTGCTGATACAATAAAAAAAGAATCTTACCGAAACTTTGCCCGCAACGAAGCCGAAGAGGCCATTGCGGGACTATGGTATTCCCTTGATATCCCCTGGGTCAATCATCCAAAGAGTGATGATATGGCTCACCGCAAGGTGAACCAGCTCAACACTGCCCGCACCCTGGGTATCAGATTACCGGTTACCTGTATTACCAATGATCCGCATGAGGCTAAAAAATTTATCGAAGCACGTCTTCCTGGGCAAACCATCTGTAAAGCATTTTCGGCCACGATTGATCAATGGCGAGAAACACGGATCATTGGAGAAATGGAAATGGCGGCGTTGGAAAATGTTTGTTTCGCCCCGGTAATCTTCCAGGAATACGTTGAGGCAGTCTACGATTTACGAATCACAGCAATAGGCAACCAGTTATTTCCGGCAGCCATTTACCCCGGCGAAAAGGCGTACGCGGCGGATGTGAGAATGGACATCGGTAACGCAAGGATGGAAGCAGTGGAGCTACCACAAAAATTTGGCGACCAGTTATTAGCGCTGCAAAGAAAAATGGGCCTAAATTACGGAGCCATTGACGTAAGGTTAACTCCTGACGGGGAATACGTTTTTTTAGAAGTTAACCCGGCAGGTCAATGGTTGTTTATCGAGGAAAGAACCAAGCAACCAATCGCCAGGGCATTAGCTGATTTTCTCGTAAAAGAGGCGATAGCTTACCGCCTGAAAAATGCTTCGAAGGAACCGGTTGACACCATTTTAGAGGAAATGCCGTTAACGGGATAATCCGAGCCTCTCATTTGGAAAATCAAACAGTCGGACATCCAATCAGAGATTATGCGGAAATTATCATCAGACTAAACATCCACCCACTTAAACCTGCTTGAATAACCAGGGTGTGGTAACACGACTTTTAGTTAACGATCGTGATTAGTTTCTTTGTCCCGTAATCACGTCCGTAAATGATGTTTCCCTGATGAGCAAAAGTTTCTATACTGCCACCTTCTTTCAGAGCTTCCTTACCCTGTCGCTCCTCTTTCTCTGCACCGGCGTCCGCGCCCAGGAAGCCGTGATCAGCGGTAAGGTTACCGACGGAGACGGGGAGCCACTGATCGGGGCCACGGTGCAGGTGGTCGGGTCGGTGATCGGGGCATCGACAAACCTGGAAGGCCATTACGAGATCGAGGTGCCACCCGGAAAAATCAGTTTCTTATACAGTTACCTGGGGTACGAAAACTACGATACGGTACTGATTGTCGGCGTGGCGGAGCGGGAGTTCGGCGTGGACGTCGTACTCACCGAAGACTACCTGACCACCGGCGAGGTGATCGTGATCGGCCGCCGCGCCGCCAACCAGGCCGCGGCCCTGCGCCTGCAGCAGTCGAGACAGGTTGCCCAGACGATCATTCACTCCGAAACGTTCAATAAATACCCCGACGTGACCATCGCCGAAACCGTCAGCCGCATGCCGGGCGTTTCCATTCTGCGGGGCGTCGATGAAGGGCAGATCGTGCAACTGCGCGGCCTGCCCGAGCAGTACACCGCCGTCACCCTCAACGGTCAGCGCCTGCCCACCATTCAGCCGGAGGTGGACCAAACCGGCAGCCTCGACATCATCCAGAGTAACCTCGTTGACGAGATACGCGTCATCAAAGCCCGCTCGGCGGATATGGACGGCGACGCCATTGCCGGCACGGTCGACTTCCGCGTCCGCAAACCCGACGACAAGTTCGAAGTACTGCTGCAAGCCGCCCAGGGCTACAACTTCGGCTTCAGCGACAACCCGGACCAGTCTTCCGGCATCACCCAGTTAGCCGGTACGATCAATTCCGAACTAGCCGACGAGAAGGTGTACGCCCTCGCCTCCGGCAGCTACCTCCGTCAGGGCCGCGGTTCCCGCACGCAGCGCTACGAGTACGGCCAGCTCGGGGAGCGCGGACGAAACCTGTACAGCTCCCGCCCTTTCGATACCGACCGGAGAACGGAGCGGGTCGGGTTTGTCGGTGCCGTTGAGTTGCACCCGAGCATCTACAATAAAATGCGCCTGAGTTACAACCGCAGCACCCTGACGGAAGAGAACGAGGAGCGGCAGCTTTTCGTCAACACCGGCTTTCCCTCCTCGGTGCGCCGCATCACCAGCGGCTGGGAGAAGATCCGGCAACTGAACCTGGTAGCCCTCGAAGTAGAGAACAACTTTCCCAAAACCCGCCTCGATTATCAACTGAGTTTCAGCCAGAACATCGAAGAACTCAATGACCGGCTGCGCAACGTCTACGGAGATGCCGGGGTTCCGACCGGCCTGAACGACGAGCAGGCCTTGTTCGACCTTTCGCCAAACGACATAGCTGCTTCGGCTCCCCCGCGTAACCTGGCCGTCATTCAGGATAACTCCCTGCTGGAAGAAACCCTCGCCATCGGCAGCCTGAACATTACCCGTTTTCTGAACAGTAAACGCAGTAGTTTTATAAAGTTGGGCGGCCGCTACCGCAGCAAGGACCGCCTCTACGGCACCAGCAACCTGACCCGCCGGGCCAACGACCAGCCGGACGAAATACCCGCTGGCTCCTTTCCGGTCCTGCTCACCGAGCGCTTTCAGGAAAACGTCGGCAGCCTCGATACCCTAAATAAAGAGTACGACGCCAAACAGCGCATCGGTGCCGGCTACCTGATGTACGCCGCGAACTTCAATTCCAAAATTTCCCTGACCGCCGGCCTGCGCTACGAATATACCGAAGTAGAAACCCGTAATGCTACGGATACCATTGCCTTCGATTACAATCAGTTATTGCCCAGCCTCAACCTGACCTACCGGGTACGCCGCGACCGCCAGTTCCGCTTCAGCTACTATGAGGCCGTGGCCCGACCGAGTTACGGTACTTACCGGCCCCGCGAAGCTTCCCCGCTGCAACTTATCACCATCGACCAGTTTTCCACCAGCAACCCTGACATCGTAAGAACGACCAGCCGGAACTTCGATCTCTCCTACGAACGCTACGGCCGGCAAGACGGGCTGATCAGTCTGGGCGTGTACGGCAAGTATCTGACGAACCCTACCCTGCTGGTACAAACCTCCCGCGAGGAATTCACGCGCCCGGTGTACGATAATACCATCATCAATACCGAAAACGCTTTCGTGCTAGGCTTCGAACTCGGCTTCTACCAAAGCCTGGACTTTATCGACAGTCGGCTGCGCTACCTCAACGTTAATGGCAACTACAATTTCAATTTAATCAGCGTTGACAACCCCGGGAACATCAATAACGACCTGCCACTGGCCCAGGCTCCGCGCCAAAGTGCCAACCTGAGCTTCGTATACAGCAACCCTCAGCAGCGCCTCAACCTGGTGGTGGCCGCCAACTTCCGCGACCGCATCTTCGACCGCCTGCTCGACGGTGAGGCGGTCTACCGCAACCGGTTACTGACCATCGACATATCGGCCGACTACGAGGTGTTCAGGAACATCTCCCTCTTCTTCCGGGCCAATAACCTGACGGACCATGAATTCGAAGAGTGGATCGGAATTTCAGACGAAGACGATTCGCTGAAGCGGCAGTCCAGTTTCTACGGGCGATGGGGCGTTGTGGGGGTTCGGTTTCAGCCCCGCTAATCAATGAACCAAACTCTTGCACGACGGAGATGGTCGGTCCTTTCCCGTTCAACGAATTCCGGTGATCACCAGCCAGTTTTCCAGGCCGGCGAGTATGGCGTCCGCTACAGAGGCCTCGTCGGCGGTGAGATTGGCCGCGCCGAATATGTCTTTGTAGTTCGCCGCGATCTCCACGGTCAGGTTGACACCGCGCAGGGGGGGTACGGGCTGCCCGAAGTCGAGTTCAAACAGCCGGTCACCGCGCACGTCGACGCGGACGGTGTCGTTGGTGTCGGTCAGGATGTACTCGGCGGAGGCGGTGAGGTAACCGGCACCGTCGTTAAAGTTGAGGCGCCCTACCTGGGTGGACAAGGGCGAGGCCGCAGGTGCGGAGAAAGGGTAAACGGCGGGGAAATCATTGCTCATTCCTATCCGGCCCCGCACCTGCGTCAGCGCCGCCGTACCCGCCCGCAGTCGCCCCACGAGGGCGGTAGTGGCACCACTGCTTTGCAGCAGGGCCAGGTTAGCGTTGAGTTCCGTCTCCACGGTATCCGCTCCGGCAATGGTGCTCAACTCCACCGGATTTTCGGGCGTGGGCAGCACCTCGTCGCCGGCCCCCAGCTCCAGCTCCGTGAGGTAGACGCGGAAACGAAGCAGGCGAAAATTATTGCCGGCTTCGTCGGGCAGGGTGTCGCTCAGGGAATAGGCGGAGTCGGCCCAGACCCGCGCCACGTCGATGTTGAAACCGGGAAAAACACAGCAGTCGGGGCAGGCCTGATCGGCCAGAATGTCGAAATTGGTGGCGTCGAGATCGAGGCAGGCAATATTGTCTTCGTAGCAGGCCGAGGCCGTGAAAAGGGTAAGCAGGGCCAGCAAATGACAAATCGGTTGGCGCATATTTCTGAATCGTAAATTTTGCGGATTGACGCGGATGATCGCATCATCGGTAAAGATACCCCAATGACGGCCTTGCGTTGTCCGGAAGTGGGTTGAGGTGCGGTTTGTGACCTGCTTTTTGTCGCTCTCTGCCCCGTCCCTGAACAATCGTTAAATCACCATCCCCGCCCCTACGGTTTCGTTCGTCTGCTCGTCTACCAGGATCACGGAGCCGGTGATTCGGTTTTTGCGGTAGCTGTCTACGAATAAGGGAGATGTGGTTCGCAACAGCACCCGGCCGATGTCGTTCATCTTGATCTCCTTATCGTCCTCGTCGCGGTGCAGGGTGTTGATATCGAGGCGGTAGCGTACTTCCTTGATCATGCAGCGGGCTTCCTGGGTCGTGTGCATGATCGTGTATTTGCCCCGCGGCTGCAGCGGCCGCTCGTTGAACCAGCAGAGCATGATCTCTACGTCCTGGGTCACTTCGGGCTGGTTGTTTTCGCGTACGATCATGTCGCCGCGGCTGATGTCGATGTCGTCTTCGAGTAACAGGGTTACGGACATGGGCGGGTAGGCGGATTCCAGTTCTCCGTCGAAAGTATCAATTTTGGCGATGGTAGTACTGAAGCCGCTCGGCAGCACCGTCACTTTATCGCCTTTTTTCCAGACGCCCCCGGCAATGCGGCCGGCGTAGCCCCGGTAGTCGTGGTAGTCGTCGCTATAGGGTCGGATCACGGTTTGTACCGGCAGGCGACAGTCGATAAAGTTATTGTCGGAGCCGATGTGAACGTTCTCCAGGCTGTACAGGAGCGTGGAGCCGCCGTACCAGTCCATGTTTTCGCTCTTGTCCACCACGTTGTCGCCCATGAGGGCCGACATGGGGATGAAGTCGATGTCCTTCACGTCGAGGCGGTGGCTAAAGCCCTGAATGTCTTCCTTGATGGCGTTGTAGGCTTCCTCGCTCCAGTCCACCAGGTCCATCTTATTGATGCAAACGATCAGGTGGGGTATCTGCAGCAAACTGGCGATGAAGGCGTGGCGGCGGGTCTGTTCCACTACGCCGTTGCGGGCATCGACCAGGATGAGGGCGACGTTGGCCGTACTGGCCCCGGTCACCATATTGCGGGTGTACTGGATGTGGCCGGGCGTATCGGCAATGATGAATTTGCGCTTCGGCGTGGCAAAGTAACGGTAGGCCACGTCGATGGTGATCCCCTGTTCGCGCTCGGCCTTCAGGCCGTCGGTCAGCAGCGCCAGGTTGACGCCCTCCTCGCCGCGCTTTTCGCTGGTTTTGGAGATGGCCTCATACTGGTCTTCAAAGATGGACTTCGAGTCGTAAAGCAGGCGACCGATGAGGGTGGACTTACCGTCATCCACGGAGCCGGCGGTGGTGAACCTTAGCAGTTCGGTATTGTCAAGTTGCATGGTATACAGACGTTTTTTTCTTGGGTTAGTTCGGGCACCGTTATTCCTCGAAGTCAGGAGCGCAACCTGCGCCGAGCGCGGGCAACAGGGAGGTAAAAATGGTCATCTTGCGTTTCAACTCGGGATCTTCCGGTGCTTCGAGGATGTTGGAGTTTTCGTCCGTCAGCCCGAATTTTTCCATTCGCTTCTCAAAGCATTCTTTACTTTCCGCTTCCTTTTTAAATTGCAAACAACCGCACAGGTCGTTCACCAACCCCTGGTAAACTTCCTTTTCCGCTCCGGTCACGTCGTGCGCTTCCATGGCTGCCTCGAAAGCGTGCTCCTTTAAGAGGCCGCGAAATGAACCGCACTCCTGAAACATACGCAAGAACAGGACGCTGGTGGCACCACTGGTCAGCACCGCACGGTTCACGACAGGAGCCCCGTAGGCCTCCGCCAGAAGATCTACGGATTCCGTTCTGGGATCAAACAGCCCGTTGGCGCCCAGTACCTGGTCCATTTTTGCAAGGTCAAAGCCGGTCGAGTCGACGATCCGTTCGATGCGGTCACACATTTCGGTGTAATCCTGATCCATACCGATGAGGGTGGAAATGGAATCCGGGCCGTTGGTCACCACCCATTCGCTGAGCTGGTTTCCGTCGTACTCCTCCAGCTGGTAGCGACCCATCGCTTTCGGCTCCATGGCGGAAGCCACCGTGAACAACAGGGGATAAATTTCATCGGAAGACGTAAGCGCAACGAGGGTATCGAAGGCCGCGGTATGCAGGCTGTCTTTGATCGCCCGGTTCAGCTGGAATACGAGCAACTCTTCTTCGTTGACCATAAAATCGGTGATCATATCGATGCTTAAAAATTCAGAGACCTCCTTCCATTCAGGACGTTCCAGCATGTCGAAATACCTACCACCGGCCACCTGCTGCAGCAGGAAGCGCTTGGCGGCGATCGTCGGGCAACCGCTGAACACCCGCCCGAAAAGTTGCCGGCTCAGGCGGGGGGAAGTATTCATTGCTTCGGAGAGTTCCACGCCCTCCGCCTGGAGAAAGGCCGCCCCGGCCGCCTCGCTTACGGTCAGTGACGGGAGTTCTTCGTCCAGGGTTTCAATCCACCACGAGGAGGTATCCACGGCCGGCATGCTCAGGATACCCTGACAATACTCCTCGGCGATGGCCCGTAGATGCGCCTCACCCTTCTGGGCCAGCATGAACTGGGAGCAACAAGACAGCGCCAGGAAGAGCGCAAAGAAAGAGCGGCATTTTATCATTAGAAATTACTTTATGGCGCGAACGCGGGGAGCAAAATAGGTTGCGGAAGCACCGAGGCCCCACCGGTGATGTCTGGCTGGTCCGCCGGCGAGCGTTGTTAATCCGCCCGGCCAACGCGTCAGGCTCGGCAAGGCTCGGCGAATCCGTTAGAAGTATCCCTGCTTTTTCCGGTCTTCCATGGCCGTTTCCGAGCGCTTATCGTCGGCGCGGCCACCCCGCTCCGTCTGGCGGGCCATGGAAACCTCGGCGATGATGTCGTCGAGCGTAGCGGCGTCGGATTCCCAGACTCCGGTAGTCGTGATGTCGCCGATCGTGCGGCAACGGACCATCATCTTGCTGATTTTTTCGTTGTCCCGGACGGGGATGAGGCCACCTTCGGTCGCCAGCAACATGCCGTCGCGGTGCAGCACCTCGCGCTCGTGGGCGAAGTACAGGCGCGGCAGCTTTACCTTCTCGACGGCGAGGTACTGCCACACGTCGAGTTCCGTCCAGTTTGAGATGGGAAAGACGCGGAAGTGCTCTCCGTATTGCTTACGTCCGTTGAAGAGATTCCACAATTCGGGGCGCTGATTTTTGGGGTCCCACTGACCGAACTCGTCGCGGTGGCTGAAGAAGCGTTCCTTGGCGCGGGCCTTCTCCTCGTCGCGGCGCCCCCCACCGAGAGCGGCGTCGTACTTGCCTTTTTCCAGCGAGTCGAGCAGCACGGCCGTTTGCAGAAAATTACGGGTGGCATTGAATCCGGTTTCCTCGCGTACCATCCCCGAATCGATGGCTTCCTGAACGGACCCCACCACCAGTTTCACGCCCAGTTTCTCCACCAGTTCATCGCGGTAATCGAGTGCCTCCTGGAAATTGTGGCCGGTATCGACGTGCAGCAACGTAAAGGGGATCTTCGCCGGATGAAAGGCCTTCATCGCCAGGTGTACCATCAGGATCGAGTCCTTGCCACCGCTGAAGAGCAGCACCGGATTTTCAAACTGGGCGGCTACCTCGCGGAGCACGAAGATGGATTCTGATTCCAGTTCGCGGAGGTGGTTGAGTTGGTAGTTTGCGGACATTCTTTCGTTTGATGGATTGTAATAATGATGGTAAATATAGTACGATAGCAGCGCCGGCCGATCCCTTATCACCAAAGCAGAAACCTGGTGACGCGGGCTTGAACCTCAGTACGGGCAAGGCAAACCCCACTCCCGCAGGGTACCTCGCCGTTAATTTACTCCTGCTCTGATCGATTCAAACTTGCAATACAAGGCCGCTTGAACAGCCTCGGTGGGAGAGAAAATCAATGGCTAAGTTTTTTCCTGATCGCGGTCACCACCTCCTCCGCCGATTCCGCTACCGACTGCTCGGCGGTTCTCAGGTCGAGAAAAGGTGCTTCCGGCACTTCGTAGGGGCTGTCGATGCCGGTAAAGCCCTTGATCTCGCCGGCACGAGCCTTTGCGTAAAGTCCTTTCACGTCCCGGGCCTCGCATACTTCGAGCGGAGTGTTGACGAAGACCTCCAGGAAGTCTTCCACCCCGACGATGTCGCGGGCCATGGCGCGAATGTCCCGGGTCGGGCTTACGAACGAGCACAGCACCTGCGCGCCCGCCGCCACGAAAAGTCTGGCCGTTTCGGCGATGCGGCGGATGTTCTCCTTACGGTCGTCGAGGCTGAAGCCGAGATCGCCGCAGAGGCCCGTCCGCACGTTGTCGCCGTCGAGCAGTACGACGAACTGGCCCGCCGCGAACAGTTCCCGCTCCACCGCCGTTGCGATGGTGCTCTTGCCGCTGCCGCTCAGACCGGTGAGCCAGACCACGCCGGCGCGGTGACCGTTTTGTTCTTCGCGCTCGGAGCGTTGTACGGTACGTCCGAAAATGGGGTGGATGTTTTCAGCCATACGGTTCCGCTGCGGGGTTGGTTCTAAAAGGGGAGGCAAATATAGCAGGATGACAAGGGTGCAACCTACTAAAAGGCCATGTTTAAGCATGGTTGAAGGGTCATATGTTGGTGAGTTGCGCGGTGGCCGGAGGAAGTTGTTCCTCTTCCGGGACACGCTGAATCACCGCCTTCAATGCTTTCTTTAGCGGCAACGCGGGTCGGTACCGCGCCCACTTTCTGAAGGAGTACAATAAGCGACACGCAGCGTAGGCGCGAGTAAAAAATGCAAAATTGCGCGGTGCCGTTATCTCAAACACTTTCCGCAAAAGTTCACCGGGATTCTTTCCTTGCTAAACGCTTCAGGAATGCACAAACAAGTGCGGGGCAGACCACCGTACCCGATGAGCTTGCCCCGCATGACATGTCGTTTCCGGCGCCCGTTAGCCGGGATGTACCGAGTTATCCTTTATTTCACCAGTACCAATTGACGGAATAGTACGCCTCCCGCCGCATTGACGCCAACCACCAGTACGTCCTGGTCAGCCCGCAGCTCGTTGTTCTCCGAAACGGACAACAGCCGGCCGGTCAGGTCGTACGCCAGCAGGCGGGCCAGGCCGGGAGCGCCCGTTTCGGCGGCGATCCGGATAATTCCGTTGCGGTCCGCCGGGTTGGGATATGCCCGGAAAAGCCGCTGAGTTACGGGGGAATTGCGGATGGCAACGGGAAAATTAATCACCACCTCCCGCGCATCGCTACAGCCGTTTCCGTCGGTGACCGTCACGGTGTAGGTGCCGTCCGTCAGGTCACTGAATACACCGTCGGGCGAGGTCAGGCTATCGAGCGAGTAAGTCAGGTCATTACCGGTCACAAAAACGGTCACGTTCCGAAAGCCGATGTCTGATCCGGTGCCTACGACCACGGAATCAATGACCAGGGGCGTCGGCAAGGTTGCCGGATCGCGGTCGAGGTCGTACACGAAGGTCTGGCGGACGAAATCGAAATCATCGGTCCGGAAAAACAGCCGACGGGTACCGGCGCGGAAATTGGTCGGTCCGCTACCTTCCCGACCGGGATTGAGGTCCGCTACCCGGCGGGTCGTTGCCGGTGTTCCATCGGCCGTCACGTACAACTCGGTGTCTCCAAACGTGCTTGCCGGTTGTCCCCGGAGGAAAAGGCTGTCGTTAAAAACCTGTAGGTCGTAAGCGTAACCCAGGTCAGGAGCATCCCCGCTGACGAAGGGGAGTCGTTCGGTTCCGGCGACGGTACCGTCCGTTTTATAAACGCTGTTACTCGTGCCGCTGAAATTAGCGATGAACCATACCGCATCCCGGTAAACAACCATATCCGTAGGTCGGGCCGCTACCAGAGAGCTGAAGGGATTGAGGGAGTAGGTTCCCGCCGCGGTACCGTCGGAACGGAAAAGATCGAGATCCCGGTTATTGCCGACGCCCACGCGTCGTTCCGCGAAGTACAGCACGCCGTCTTTCAGCAGCCGCAGCCCGGTGGCGTTTCTACTTTCGTAGGCCCCGATGCGGTTGACGGTACCCGCATTGGCGTCGGCAAAAAACACATTGCGCAGTTCGTTGTCCGTGCCGGGAAAGCCGTAGTTAAAAAAAAGCTTATTGTCATTTACCCGGGCGTTGGTGCTGTAATTGGTGTAAAGACCGGTGGCGTCCGGAGTGGTGAAAAGAGTGCCTACGGTCGAATTGATACCGTTCTCGTCAATCCGCTCCAGCGTCTTTACCCGCCGGTCGGCACGGACGAAAACCAGGTAATCCTTCAGGGCGGTCAGGCCCTCGATGTCAACCATGTTGGAATAGACGACGGCCTCCATCTCCGTGGCCGGATCGTAGGAGAAAATGGCGTAGGCCCGCTCGCGGTCGACGAAGCGATTGTTGTCTACGTAATAGTATTTGCCCCGCCAGAAACGCAACTGGGTAAGGTCACGGGAAGCGGTAAATACCGTATCCAGTTCGCTGGCACCTTCGTGCAGTACGTACAGGGTTTTGTTCGTCCGGTAGTATTGGGCCGTGTCACTGGCGCTGACAAAACGGATGACTTCGCGGGAGGCCAGCAGGAGCGTTACCGCCCCCCGGGGATCCGCGGCCGTCAGGTAGAGGTAGGTGGTATCGTCCGGCCGTTCGGTGAACGGCAAGCGGTCGTTCAGCAGGGGCAGGAGCCGGCGGCTGTCGTCTTCATCGCCGGCGAGACAAATATCGCCGATGGGGAAAACGGCCTGCGCGCAGATAACGGACAGGGTAACGACCAGTACGGCCGTGAGGTAAAAACGAATCATGTTAATAAGGATCGGTGAATGATTGAAAAGCGCAAACCGCATGTACTAAAGGCGATAAGCGGAGGCAGTTCAAAACTACTACCGATCTGAATACAATAAAAAATTTCGGCGTATTTCAAACGTTAAAAGTGGTGTTTGAATCCCGTCGCGGAGCAGAAGGCGGGCGCGGTCGCAGGTGCAATAAAAGCATTTGAAATGCTGAAGCGAACCCCGCCGGCCGGGTGTCCTCCGGCTCCCGAAGACCTTTTCTTTGTATCCCGCGCTCGCGCCCGGAAACCCTTAAACCCACCCGGCCGCCAGCAGCAGAATTTCTCGCTGCGTCCGATACAAAAATCACCCTCCGGTCCCCGCCCGTTCGGGGTGAAACCGTTTTACCCGATCATCCGCTGCCCCTTGAAACCGAGCGCAGTGGCCGGGCATACCGTATTCCACAAAACGTTAAGACTTTTCCACACACCCCGTGTAAAACTCCCCTCCAACTAACGAACCAAAGAACTAACGCACTAACGAACTAATCCGTAAGTTTGCCCAAAGTCCGCTACCCACATGAAATTCAGTGTTTCCTCCTCCGATCTGCAAAAGAAACTCACCCTCGCCGGCGGGGCCATCAGCTCAAATCCGGTACTTCCCATACTCGAAGATTTCCTGTTTTCCATCGAGGGCAATGAACTGACGATCTCGGCGACGGACCTGGAAACCAGCGTCACCACTTCCCTGGAAGTGAACGCTGACGGCAACGGCAAGGTCGCCGTACCCGCCCGCATCCTCATCGACACTTTGAAGGCCCTGCCCCAGCAGCCCATCACCTTCGCCATCGACGATGAGAATTACGGCATCAAGATCACCTCCGCTTACGGCTCCTACAAGCTCGCGGGCGAAAACGGGGAAGACTATCCCGATATTCCGCAGCCCACCGAAGCCGACGAGATCAGTGTTTCCGCCCTCGCCCTCCAGGAAGGCATCACCAAGACACTTTTTGCCACCTCTACCGACGAGCTGCGCCCGGCCATGACCGGAGTTTTCTTTCAGGTCGATTTCAGCAAACTCGTGATGGTCGCCACCGACGCCCACAAGCTGGTGAAATACAGCCTGAGCGACATCACCGGTGAGGTCACCAGCAGCTTCATCATCCCCAAGAAAGCCCTCAATTTGTTGAAGGGAGCCCTGCCGGCAACCGACGAGCAGGTAGCCGTTGCCTTCGATAAAGCCAACGCATTTTTCAATTTCGGCGACACCAAAATGGCCTGCCGCTTGATCGACGCCCGCTACCCCGACTATAATGCGGTCATTCCCGTCGACAACCCCAACGAACTGATGATCAGTCGTTCCGACTTGCAGCAGTCCCTCAAGCGGATCGTGATCTACGCCAACAAAACGACCAATCAGGTCATCCTCACCGTTTCCGACGGTTCCCTGACCGTCTCCGCGCAGGATCTCGACTTCAGCAACGAAGCCACCGAGCAGCTTGCCTGCTCCTATAATGGCGATCCGCTTACAATCGGCTTCAACGCCAAATTCCTCGTTGAGATGCTCGGCGTACTGGAGGGCGAAGAAGTAAAACTGGAAATGAGCAGCGCCACCCGCGCGGGTATTTTGCTGCCGACCGAGCAGGCCGGCGGACAAGAAATCATGATGCTCGTGATGCCGGTTATGCTGAGTAACTAAACTCCCTGGACGAATGGCTTCGTTTTAAGCCCCCCCCGGTATGCTGAGCAGTGCTGGAACCTAACCGATCAATTCTGATGGAAGTGCAAATTGGAGCACATAACTCTCTTGTCCCTTCATGACGATATCATGAAGGGGGCACATAGGTTGTGGCCCGTACGAATTTTAATCCATACGGAAACGAGTTTCCAGAAGCTGTCTGGACGAATTGTTACCGCTGCGGCAGGCGCGCGCGTGAGAGGCCCATGGTGAGCCCGCCGGATTCGAGAACGATGTAACCTGAGATTGAAACGAATAGTAAAAAGCCAGCCGCAGGAGCGGATGCTGTAAGTTTCGATCTTGTAATTTAGGTCGGTAACGTTAAAGCGATAAACAGCAGAACAAGGAAAAGCAGAAAGGATAAACGTGTCATACTACAATAGTTCATGAGAATACCAGAGTGAAAAAAATGCTTGAGACAACGATCACATCCGGATTAAAAAGAGAAAGACTTAACGCAAAGATATAAAAATTACTGCCGCAGGAAAAATACTCTGCGATTAGCGGACCATCCGCTAAGGCTGCGAACCTCCAGAAAGTAAAAACCTGCCGGCAGTACGGGAAGGCGCATATCTTCCCGAACCGGGCCGGCGGCAGTAAAATTATGCACCAGAGCGGTACGTCCGGTTACGTCAATGAGGCGAAGTTTTACAATTCCGCTCAGCGCGCCGGACGGGCCGACCAGGGTCAGCAGTCGAGCGTCCGGTCGGACCAGGACGCGAAGGGGCTGACCGGGCGGAAAGGAACCGGCGGTAGCGACGAGGCCGGCGTAGTCGTGGCCGTAAAAATCCATTCCGCCTCCCGGAAGAACGTTGTTTCCAAAATCGAAGAAGGCAGCGTTCTCCTGGTGTGCCCCCTGCCCCCACTGTGTGCGGCAGGCGGAACTCACCCAGGCAGGTTCCCAGTAAATGACGCCGTCGGCTCCCCGGCTGATCATCTCCTGGGTCAGGTCGATCAGCCAGCGCTTTTGGTTATCGGGGCTGGCGGGCGCGTAGCCGGACTGCACGGAACTGATGATGTTGTTGGCCGTATCGTTGTTCTCGTTGGTCCAGATGTAACCGGTTTCGAGGATCATCACCTTTTTACCGGGGAAATCGGTTTTTAGCCGGGCAACGATGTCACCGGTTTCCGTAATGGTGAGCGGCTGGTGCCAGGCCCAGTAATAAGAGAGGCCGATCACGTCATAGTCGTCCACGCCGTGCTCTTGAAACCCGTCCAAAAGCCAACCGGCGTTGTTCGGTCCGGCGATGTGCAGGGCGACATCGATATCTTTACCAGTGGCTCTTTCGACGTCGCGGACGGCTTTAATGGCCCGCTTGAACAGCTTGGCGTTGCGGGGCCAGTCGAGGGCCCAGCCGGCGGCGTCGGCGGCGTCGGATTGTAAAATTCCCTTATTGGTCTCGTTGCCGATCTGAACCATTTCGGGCAAGAGGCCGTCGGCGGCGAGGGCCGACAGGGTATACCGGATGTAGTTGTATAGCGAGTCATTCAATACGGGCAGGTCATCGACGATACCGGTCCAGGCGGCGGGGGCGACCTGCCGGCTGGGGTCCGCCCAGGTATCCGACAGGTGAAAATCGAGCAAAACGTCCACCCCCTGTTCTTTGGCGCGGACGATGCTGCGTTTTACATCGGCGAGGTCACCATAACGGTTGCCGTCGTTAAGGTCATCGTACCAGGCGGGGGAATGCCAGAGGCGGAGTCGGATCAGGTTGGCACCCGCACCGGCAAAGATGGCGTAGGGATCTTGCTCCGTGCCGTTGTTCCGGTAGCGGACGCCGCAATCCTCCATTTCATTGACGTAGCTGAGATCTGCCCCGCGGTAAAATTCCGTCTGAGCGGTCAGAAGGGAAGCGTAAAACGTAAGAACAAGAAACAAGGAGAGATGCATGATTGTCAGGTTTACCGGGAGTCGTCATTCAAGGAACGCAGCTCAATTATTCGTCTGACCTCATAATTGTAGAAATTTAGATCCTACCGGGTTTGCTTCGACCGGGTGCGATTACCGGCTTTTCAACTGTTTTTACACCCGCGTGCCCGCCTTGATATGCGTTGACCACGAGCGCCATTTGCGGAGCGCAGGATTTTATTTACCTCCCCGACTATTTTACTTCCCGAATCGAAGTCTCGCCGCGGTTGGTCATGTTTTTGTCGAGCATCCTCTTTTCCAGCCACTTGCGGTTTTTAGCGATTTTCCCGTTCAGGTAACGTTCCGTCATCAAAGACGCGATCGGTGCGGCGATGGTACCGCCGTAACCGCCGTTTTCGATATACACCAGGATGGCAATTTTGGGGTTGTTTTTGGGCGCAAAGGCGGTGAATACCGAGTGGTCGCCGAAACGGTTCTGTACCGTACCGGTCTTACCACATATTTCGATGCCGGGGATTTTGGCAACGCGGGCGGTTCCGTTCAGTACCGTTTGCCGCATACCCTCCACGACTGTTTCAAAATGCTGCTTATCGATGGCGATGTCGTGCCGTTTCGGGGGGAGTATCCGGGTGACCGACTCGTTACCCTCCTGCACCTGGCGCACCAGATGGGGGGTATACCAGTGGCCCCGGTTGGCGATGGCGGCAACGAAATTGGCGATTTGCAGGCTCGTCATCTCAAATTCCCCCTGACCAATGGCAAGTGAGCGGATCCAGATCGCTTTCCAGTTGCGTTCGTCTTTAAACCGTTCTTCGAAAAATTCGCTGTCGGGTACAAAGCCCGCGATCTCCCCGGGGAAGTCGATCCCGAGTTTCCGCCCCAGACCGAACTGGTAGAGGTAATCGTTGAACGCGTCCAGGCCCTGAACGGGAGACTCCGCACCGAACCGGTTGATGTTCTCCAGCCAAGCCGTCACGAAGTAATTGTTACAGCTTTGGGCGATGGCCTGTTCCACGCTGCTGATGTATGGGTGGTTGTGGCAGCCGAGCAACATTTTACCCCCACTCCGGAAACCGCCGCTACAGGGCATGCCACGGTTAGCGTCAAGTGTTCCCGTCTGGAGGCTGATCAAAGACACCAGTGTCTTGAACGGAGAGCCCGGGGCATATTTTGCGTTGATCGCCCGGTTCAGCAGGGGCTGCAGGGTATCCCGCTGCAGGGTGGTGAAAGCATTACTGCGGCCACGACCGATGCGTAGAGAGCGCGGATTGTAGGTAGGTGCGGAGATCATGCTGAGGATCTCCCCGGTAGCCGGTTCGATGGCGATCACCGTACCGACCTTATTCACCATCAGCTCTTCACCGTACTGCTGTAAGTCGAGGTCCAGGGTGGTGATCAGATCGCTACCGACAATGGCATCTTTTTCAGCCTTTACGCTACCGACATCGCGGCCCAGCCGGTCGAGGTACAACCACTTTTCTCCTTTTTCTCCCCGCAGCATTTCCTCGTACTGGTACTCGAGCCCCGATAGTCCGTGGTAATCTCCGGTAACGTAGCGCCCTTCGCCCTTGTCGATCGCTTTCTGATTCACCTCGCTCATGTAGCCGAGCAGGTGCGCGGCCACCGGGCGGGGGTACCCACGGGAACTGCGCAGACTGGCCGAAAACCCGGAAAAACGGAAGAGGTTTTCCTGAAAGGTGGCGTAGGTTTGGGGGGGGACGTTGGCCAGAAAGATGAACGGCTTGCGTTTGGTGTACTTAAAACCCCATTTTTTTGGTATGCGTTCCACGAAGTACTCCGGCGTGATGTTCAAAAGCCGGCAAAAAGCAAGGGTATCAAAACCGTCGCTGTTTTTCGCGAAATCGCGGTAAGTCATTTCAATCTGGTAAGCGGGCTCGTTGATGGTAAGAAGCTTACCGTTGCGGTCGGCCATCAGACCACGGGCCGGGTACAACTTTACCTTGCTGGAACCCACCCGGTCGGCACGTGCTTTCCAGCTGGCGTCAAAGAGCTGGAGTTGGGCCGCCTTGCCCAGCAACACCAGGGCCACGAGCAAAAATATTGCCCGGATGATGACACCTCTTTCGTCCAGCCTTTTAGTATTGTGAATAGTCTCCATTTACGCGGGCGGGGCACCGTAGCAACCGCTTTAAAAACATAAATTCCAGTAATCACAAAGCTACAAAACGCGGACGGGATTCGGCGCGGGCGATACAGTAGTTCGGCCCGGTCGGCTTACGCGTGCCTTGAGATGAAACGATCACCCGTAAAACCCGACGGGGCCTACGTCAAATGCGGGGTCGGAAGAAGGTAACTATGATACTGCAGATCAGCCAGGAAAGTGGTATCGTAAACAGACTTTTGAGCATGATCTGTTTCCAGAACAGTGGCGAAAATTCTTCCATGCTGAAGTAAAACACCGTATAGAAACCCACCAGGAATCCGATGTACTTGATCCACCAGCCGAGGCTCAGGTCTTTGCCGTCCGGGCTGGCCTTTACCTTGTAGCCGTCGCGAGGCTCGAGATAGGCGAGTACGAACTGACGGGAGTAGCCGGCGAAAGTGGCCGCCGCGGCGTGTACTCCCAGGGTTCCGTAGAAAGCATCCATCCCGATGCCGAAAAGAAAAGCAACGATTACCACCAGGGGGCGCGGCGTTCGCAGCGGCAACAGGGCAATGAACAGGGGAGCGATGAAGATGAAAATGTAGTCGGCACCACCCCACCCCAACCTGACCTGGCGAAAAACAAATACCTGCAGGATCAGCAGAGCAAAAAACCGGACAAGGTTGCTGACGTTACTTACTCCTCCCATCAGTTATCGGGTTTTAGCACCGAGAGTTCCTCCTTAAAAAGATCCTGAACTACGTAGGCACTGGTGGTTGTCAACGGGTCGTTGGCCAGCAAAACGGTCAGGTTCTGGCTGCCGGTACCCGGCTGGATGGCCGTTGTCTCCACGTACCCGATCACCTGAGCGGTGGGAAATACATTGGAGAAGCCCGTGGTAAAAATGGTGTCTCCGGCGTTCACCGTCACGTAATCCGGAATATCGGTCACCGTCATTCTCCGGGGGTCGAGCCCGTCCCACAGCATGGTGCCAAAGGCGTTGTTGCGCAGCCCGGCGCTGATGCGGGTGGCCCGGTGCAGTATGGAAATCACGCGAGCGTGGCTGTTGCCGGACACGTCCACGATACCGATCAGGCCATCGTTGCTCACCACGCCCTGCCCCTGCTGTACGTTAAAGGTGCTTCCACGGTCGATCACCAGGTTGTTGTTGGGATTGTACGGAGAACGGTTGACGATGTTGACCGACAGGAAATTGTAGCGTTGCAGGAAGGTGTCGTCCGTCAGGCTGTCCAACTCGGCCGCCGTATTGTAGCGAGCCTCGGGCAGCAGCCCCTTCAGGCGGGCGATCTCGCGCCGCTGCACCTCGTTCTGTTCGCGCAGGTCGAGGTAGTCCTGAAAGTAACTCAGGCCGTCTTTTACACTGCCGGTGCGCACGCTCCACGTTTCGGCTGCAATGTCACTCTGAGTGGAGTTAAAATTAATGATCAGGTACAGACACAGGAGTTGCAGGCCGATAAAGGTGAAAAAGCTGCCGTTATTATAAAAGACGCGGAGAATTTGCTCCATTCAATTGGCATGTTGCGGGTTGCGGGTTGCAAACGGATAGAATTACAACGCGCACTATTCTTAAAAATATAGCTAAAGTATTTCCGTAAAATCAGTTTGTTTACTGCGCCGCTTCGGAGATGACCCCGCCACCCCCCCTAGCTCACCGAGCTGCTCGGCACCAGGATGGCCCGGAACCGGTTCGTATCGCTAAGTGCTTTACTCGTTCCCCTGACCACGGCGGAGAGTGGATCTTCGGCTACGTGTACGGGCAGTTGGGTCTTGCTGCTGAGGCGCTTGTCGAGTCCCCGCAGCAGGGCGCCGCCACCGGTCAGGTAAAGGCCGGTGCTGTAAATGTCGGAAGCCAGTTCGGGAGGCGTTGTTTCCAGGGCGCGGATCACGGCTTCCTCGATGGCGACGATGCTTTCGTCGAGGGCGGTGGCGATCTCCTGGTAAGTGACGGTTATCTGCCGCGGGATGCCGTTGAGCAGGTCCCGGCCGTTAACGGCGTAGGGCGGCGGCGGATCATCCAGCTCGGGCAGAGCGGAACCTACGGCGATCTTGATCTTTTCGGCCGTACGCTCCCCGATCAGGATATTGTGCTGCCGCTTCATGTAGCCGACGATATTTTCGGTAAACTCATCTCCCGCCGTGCGGATCGACTGGTCGCATACGATGCCCGAAAGGGCAATCACCGCGATCTCGGTCGTGCCACCGCCAATGTCGACGATCATGTTGCCCACCGGCTCCTCCACGTCGAGGCCGATGCCGAGAGCGGCGGCCATCGGTTCGTAGATCAGGTAAGTCTCCTTGGAGTCTACCCGGGCGGCGGATTCGAAAACGGCGCGCTTCTCCACCTCCGTAATTCCGGAGGGGATGCAGATCACCATCTTCAGGTGGGTGAAGAAAGAGCGGCGGGTGCCGATCATCTCGATCATTCCCTTGATCATGTGCTCCGCGGCGCGGAAGTCGGCGATCACTCCGTCTTTAAGCGGGCGAACCGTCAGGATGGTATCATGCGTCTTTTCGTGCATCTGCATCGCCCGCCGGCCGACGGCGATCGTTTCCTCCGTCTTGCGGTTGATGGCGACGATGGAGGGCTCATTGACCACTACCTGATCGTTCTGAATGATCAGCGTATTGGCCGTTCCCAGATCGATGGCTAAATTTTGTTGAAATAGGCTGAAGAACCTCATCTATTTGTTTGTGTCGGTGGCTTACTAACACAGCTGTCCCACGCTGGTCTTACCGGAATCTTGGCCAGTCGCCGCAGTGCAATTAGGGATGCTGCTTGCGTGGTGTTCGCAAAAGTCGTAAAAAGTTAGGGTAAAGCGGCAGTTTACGTCCTTTATTGTGCCTTATGGCCTCATTTGTGGCTCCCGAATGGTTTTCCGGCGCGAACGCAGGTGCAATGAGGCTGATTTTTAACAGCAACGACTTCTCCACGCAGGTGTTCGGGCCGGGGTAAAACGGATTTGTTCGGAGGTCCGTCCCCTGATGGCCGTACAGCCGGAGCATTTTGGGACGTTCGGTGCTTCCCGCAAGTTCTTTACGGTGCTCCTTTCGCAGGTTTTTCCCCTGCACCCGCGGCCGCGCCCAAGGGACTGTCCGGTACCGCCACCAACTCGGCACCCGCCACCCGTCCGGCACCGCCCAGGATCACTTCGTAATCATCCCCTTTCGAGAGGTAATGCTGCGCCAGATCGAGTAGCTCGACGGGTGAAATATCCCGCACGGCGGCGTCCAGATTGGCCAGCAGTGCTACCGGGTCGTAGTCTTTGATGAGCGCCGCGCGGTGGCGGTAACCGTGGCCGAAGGGACCGTCGAGTTCCATGGCGAAGCTGCCGGCAAGATAGGCGCGCACCATATCCAGTTCGGCGGTGGGGACGGGGTGCTGCAACAGTTTATCGATCTCGATGTCGATCTCCCGGCGTACGTTGCCCAGGTTCTCGTTCGCCACGTCGGCCGAGACGCCGAAAGAGCCGTCGTAACGGAAGGTGTCCAATTCGCTTTCGATGCCGTAGGTATAGCCTTTTTCCTCGCGGATATTCTTCATCAGCCGGCTGCTGAAATAACCGCCGAAAATCGTTTCCAGCACCACCAGGCCACCGTAATCTTCCCCCCTGATATCGATGCCCCGCCGCCCCCGCCGGATCATCGTCTGCTGCGCCCGGGGCCGGAGCACTTGCAGCATCCGGGGGTCGGCCGGCGTAGCGGGCAGGGAGGGAGCAGTTGCTTTCTCGCCCCCCCGTAACTGGCCGAAGGTGACCTCGAGTAACCGCTCCACTTCCTCCGTGATCCGCCCGGCGACGTAGAGCGTCGCGTTGCCGGCGTGGAAATGGCTCTGGTGAAAGGACCTTACGTCTTCGAGCGAGAGGGCCTCATAAATTCCGACGTATCCGTTGTACCCATAGGGATGATCGGAGCCGAAGACGGACTCGGAGATCAGCCGGAAGGCCAGGGTATCGTTGTCGCTCATTCCCTCGCGGAGGCGTTGCCGCCGCCGCTTCAGGAACCGCCGGAAACTCGCTTCCCCGAAGGCCGGTTCGGCGATCGTCTCGGCCATCACCGGCAGTACGCGTTCGGCTTGTTTAAGGATGGTGGAGACGGCCAGGTTGGCGGTATCCATCAGGTCGGGCTGGGCCAGGCTGGTGCCGTATTGCTCAAAGTGGGCCTCCAGCTCGCCGGCCGTGCGGTGGCGGGTGCCCTCCATCATCATATCGGCCGTGGCGCCGGCCTGAAGTTTTTTACGCTCGAAGGGGCGGCCGGCGTTCCAGATCATCTCCACGCGCAGCACGGGGGCGTCTACGCCGTCCATGGCTACTACGGGCAGGCCGTTGCCCAGCCGGAAGCGGCGGGCGGGGAGGAGAGCGGGGATTTTGGGAAGGCGGACTCTGGGGGGCTGGATGATGGCTGGGTGCGTTTTTGCTCTCCGTAGACGGGAGGTTTGGATCCTCTGGGATCGGTTAGGGGGAGGGCTCAGACCAGAGCGGTGGGGTTGGCGGAAATGGCTTTTAGTTGGCGTACGACCCCCGCAGGGTCATCGGCCTTGAATATGGCCGAGCCGGCAACCAGGGAGCGGGCACCGGCTTCGAGAATCTTTTGGGCGTTCTGCAAACCGACGCCCCCGTCGACCTGGACGATGGCGGGGCTATTGCGAACAATGATCATATCGTAGGCCTGCCGGATCTTGGCCAGGCTGCGGTAGAGGAATTTCTGACCGCCGAAGCCGGGGTTGACCGACATGATGAGTACCAGGTCGAGGTCTTCGATGATGTCTTCGAGTACACTGACCGGGGTATGGGGGTTGAGCGCTACGCCCGCTTTGCAGCCTGCCGCCCTGATCTGCTGCACAACCCGGTGCAGGTGGGTGCAGGCTTCGGCGTGGACCGTAATGCCTTGTGCCCCTGCCGCTGCGAAACTTTCGATGTAGCGGCCCGGGTCTTCGATCATCAAGTGAACGTCAGTATACTTGGTGCAGTCTTTAGCTACCTGGCTGATGACCGATTGGCCGAAACTGATATTGGGCACAAAGTTGCCGTCCATCACGTCGAGGTGGAGCCAGTCGGCTTCGCTTTCGTTAATGAAGGCTACGGCCTGGTCGAGGCGGAGAAAATCAGCGGCGAGGAGGGAGGGGGCTACGTTGTGCATCGGGTAATATTGTAGTTCGGTGGTTCGGTAGTCGGCAGCGCAACCGCGCTTTAGAGGGGGTAAAGGTACGGCTGAAAGGTCAACGGGATAAACCCCTTTCTCATCTTCAAAAGACCTCCGGCCCGGAGGCAAAACATGCCCTCACTTAACGCAATCCAGGGTATAAACCAGCGGAATCAGGCCCGGCATTTGTTTCAGGTGCCAGTGTCCGGGTTTGCCCGCCGGCACCATATCGTCGAAGCAGTTGTAGGGGGAGTAGTCGTACTCGCGGAAGCCCCGGAGGGTCAGCCCCGCTCCGATGAGGGCATTAACGACGGCGCTGACCGGGTGGTCCCAGTTCACCTCCGTACCGCTCACCGCGTCGCTGCCATCGGTGTAACTCTTGGTGATGGGCTCCACGATGGGCTCGGGATTGAAGTAGGGGTACTTGATGGCCGTACGGTCGTCGTTCCAGAGATATGCCATGTTATGAAACTCGGCAAAGACGAACTGCCCGCCGGGTTTCAGGTAACGGACGACGATGCCGGCCCAGGGGACGAGGTCCGGCAGCCAGGTGATGGTACCGTAGCTGGTGAAGACGATGTCGAAGCTGGCGTCTTCGGGCAGGTGGTCGGGTAGGCTGTAGAGGTCGCAGCGCAGAAAACGGGCTTCGAGGCCGGCTTTAGCGGCCAAATCGTTGGCGGCGCTGATGGCCTCGTCGCTCAGATCGACGCCGGTAACGTGGGCACCGCGCCGGGCGAAACTAAGGGTATCCTGTCCGAAATGACACTGGAGGTGAAGAATTTTGAGGCCGGTGAGATCATCCGGCAGCAGGGCAAGCTCGGGAGTCTTGAGGGATTCGGCACCGGCCAGCCAGCCGGGCACGTCGTAGAATTCGCTGGTGAGGTGGGCTGTGGTGCGCTGGTTCCATTGCTCCCGGTTGAGGGTGAGGTAATCGATCATGCGGGGGTGTTTTTTGTGAGGTGGGGAGGGGTTGGATTGAGTGGTGGCGGAAAGGGAGGAATTTTGATAGTGCTTTGAGAAACGAAGCTACTCGTATATATGCGTATGTCGGTATTTACGAGTTAGCAGAGTCATAATAAACGAGCACTTTGTAAGTCATGCTAAAACCAAAGAAAAGATTACTCAACGGTTCTAAGTCGTCTTATCCCGATCAGCAGGCGTCCATGGCTTCTTCCGCGGGCCGGCAGCAAGTTCTCCGATCAAGTTTTTTTTCGAAGCGGAAAGAAACTCACTCCCCCGCATACCGCACCCCGATCATCTCCCGCACCTCCGTCAGCGTCCGGTGCAACGACAGCGAATCCGCCAACCCCCAAAGTGCATTTTCCCGCCGGCCCGCCCGCACGTCCGCCATCATCGCCTCCGCCTCGTAACGGTAGCCGTTGGCCCCGTCGTAGTCGAAATAAAAATTCTCGGGCGGCGTGTCCTTATCGCGCAGCAGGCTGAAACTGCCCGGCTCGTGCCAGCGCGGGTGCCAGTGCAGGCTGGCCTTACTGCCGATGATGAGCGCTTCGGTTTTAGTACGGCCCAGCACGGTGCTGTAGCTGTGGCTCAGTTTCCCACCGGCGTGGCGGCAGGTCACGGACGTATCGAGGTCGACGCCCTGCGGAGAAAGGCGGGCCGTAGCATTTATCTCCTCCGGGGCGCCGAGCAAAAACTGGGCGAGAAATTGCGGATAAATACCAATGTCCAGCAAGGCACCACCACCGAGAGCAGGATCGAGGATGCGATTTCTTTTGGGCGCGGCCGCGGGTGCAATGAAGGGGTTTTCAAGGACACTTTCCAGACCCTTAGCACGGAATCCGAAGTCGGAGCGGATACTTTGCACCTCCCCGATCACCCCGTCATCGATCAGCTCCTTCAGTTTATTGGTAGTGGGCAGGAACCGGGTCCATAAAGCTTCCAGCAGGTATACCCCTTTCTCGCGGGCGAGCGCTACCACTACCTCTACTTCCGCCAGGTTGAGGCCCAGGGGTTTCTCACAAATGACCGGAACGCCTTTGTTCAGGCACATGGTCGTCAGTTCTCTGTGCGTGACGTGGGGCGTGGCGATGTACACCGCATCCACGCGCGGCCCGTCGAAAACAGCCGCGTAGCTGCCGGCCGCGTGCTCCGCGCCGAAGTCTTTCGCAAATGCTTCCGCCCGGCCGGCCGAACGGGAGCCTACCGCAACCAGTTTTGCGTCGGGAATCAGGGCGAGGTCTTCGGCAAATTTTCGGGCGATGTTACCCAGTCCCAAAATGGCAAATTGGAAAATGGCGGGAGCAGACATCTGTGTTGGTTTACGGTAGGACTCAAATTTGAAGTTCTCTTTTGCAATGAGCCGGTAATATACACCCGGTCCACCATTAGCAAATCTCGTTTCCAGGCCTGAAACCCGACTTTCCCGCGTGGAGGCGCTGTTGTATCGAGGATACCGAAAAGTTTCACCCGTCCGCAGCTGCTCCCGGGCATCGAGGCCTTTTCCAAAAACCAAAACGGAAATCAATTTTGGGGACTCTCTTCCCAGCTTCGGGGAGGTTCTGATCTTGTGGTTCAGATTTGCTGAACCGTCTATTAAATTTATGTGTATGTTTGACACGGAAACCGGGAGTGGCATTTCGGCCGTTTCCCATCATGCTAAACACCCACTTTTGTATATGCCCGGAATAGCTACTTTTAGCAAGACCATGCTACGCCGCTTCCCTTCCGGCTGGAAACGCTTCTGCCCGGCCGACTCTTTCGACGTGATCCACGGCGGCGGAATCTTCCTGAAAAGTAGTGCTGCCGAAGTAGACAAACACGACGCCGGCAGTAACGAGAATGATGGTGACGATGCCTTTCGTATACCGTAAGCATAGCGCACAACGTATAGCAGAGAATGTGCGTTCGACCCGTATTGAGACGGGGATTGTATTCAGTTGAATGATCATCCGGAGGATGCATTCTGATTAATTTTAGGTAGTCAATTTTTAAATTTATGCTTTCTGCCCGGCACCTGTCTTATCTGCTCATCTTAAAAAACTCAGTCATTGCCATTAAATAAAACAGTGCTCCACGTTCCCTCTTTGCTTCCTACAGCTGCTACTGCACCCGCGGCCGCGCCTCCTAATGTGCGTACCGCCATCCGGCACGGAGGTAGATACGGACTCTTTGCACTCCTGCTGACTCTCGCGCTGCTACTGCAGGGCTGCGGCGGCGAGGGACGGACTCAGACCCTGCGACTTGCTCACGGCCTCGACGTTACCCACCCGGTACACATCGGGATGCTGCGGATGCGCGCGGTGCTGGATTCCCTCAGCGACGGCAAGATGGCGATCGAGATCTATTCATCCGGCCAGTTGGGCTCCGAGGGGCAGTGCCTCGAGTTACTACAGATCGGTTCTCTGGCCATGACGAAGGTTTCGGCCGCCACCATGGAGAGTTTCGCCCCGGCTTACTCCGTACTCAATTTGCCCTACCTCTTTCCGGACCGTGAGGAAAGTTTCGGTATTCTCGACGGGCCCATTGGTAAGGAGATTCTGGCCGATGGAGCCGCCTACCGTCTGCGCGGCCTCACTTTTTTCGACGCCGGCACCCGCAGCTTCTACACCAAGGACGGCCCGGTGAAGTCCCCCGCCGATATCGTCGGTAAAAAGGTTCGCGTCATGGGCAGCGCCATGGCCGTCAATATGATCAAAAACCTGGGCGGATCGCCCGTCCCCATCAGCTACGGCGAGCTATATACCGCCCTGCAGCAGGGCGTGGTGGACGCCGCCGAGAACAACCTGCCGAGCTACTTCACCAGCCGCCACTACGAGGTCACCCCCTTCTACAGCTACGATCGCCACGCGGCCATTCCCGACGTACTCGTGATCGGTACCGCCACCTGGGACGTGCTCGACGAAACCGAGCGCGGCTGGCTGCTGGAGGCCGCCCGCATCGCCACCGACTATCAGCGAGATCTCTGGCTCGCCGCCGAGGTGGAAGCCGTAACCAAGATGAAAGCGTCCGGGGTAACCTTCTCCGAAGTGGACGCCGCCGCCTTCCGCCAGGCCGTCCAGCCGATGTTCGACGAAATGATGAAGGACCCCAAGCAGGGGCCGATCCTGCGACGTATTATTAAAACCACGGGGGATTAAGGTTAAATTCAGACATCTGATTTCAGAACGGCAATCCTGGAACCTGAATATTCTTTACCCTGAACCCTTAATTCTGGATACTATGAAAACCATCCCCCGCCTTCTCGGCTACATCTGCGCCTTCCTGCTCGCCGTACAGGTGGCCGTTGTCCTCTGGGGCGTACTTACGCGCTACGCCATCGGTCAGCAGGCCGGCTGGACGGAGGAGCTGGCCCGCTATCTCCTCGTCTGGATCAGCTTGCTCGGTGCCGCCTACGCCGTAGCCAACAAAAGCCACGTGGCCATTTCCCTGTTGCCGGACAGTCTGGAGGGGGACAAAAAAATTCGCATCGACCGCCTGATCGACGCACTCATTCTGCTGTTTGCCGTGGTGGTCATGATCATCGGCGGCGGTTATTACGTCTGGCTCACCTTCAAACTGGGGCAGACCGCTCCCTCGCTCACCATCCCGATGGGCCTTGTTTATCTGGCTGTTCCTCTGGCCGGCCTCTTCATCTCTTATCTCCAACTCAACTTTCTCATTCATGGACGGTCTTGAAATTGTCATCATGGTTGTCAGCTTCCTGGCTTTCCTCAGTCTCGGCGTACCCGTAGCCTGGACGCTTGGACTCACCGCGCTGATCACCCTGCTTAGTACCATGGAGAGTCTGGTGGCCGCCGGTACCGTGGCCCAGCGTATGGCTACGGGGCTCGACAGCTTCAGCCTGCTGGCCATCCCTTTCTTCATCCTGGCGGGGCAACTGATGAACCGGGGCGGGCTGGCCCGACGGCTGATCGATTTTGCCAAGGCATTGGTGGGGCCGCTGCCGGGTGGGCTGGCGGCGGTCAACGTCGTGGCGGCCATGCTGTTCGGAGCCATCGCCGGATCGGCGGCGGCGGCCGCAAGCGCCATCGGCAGCATCATGACCAAACGCATGGAAGACGCCGGTTACCCGCGCAAGTTCTCCGCGGCGGTCAACATCACTTCGGCCACCACGGGGCTGATCATTCCACCCAGCAACGTCCTCATCGTCTACAGTCTCGCGTCCGGCGGGGTCAGCATCGCGGCCCTGTTCGTGGCGGGCTACGTGCCGGGTATTCTCACCGGTTTATTGCTCGTGATCGTAGCGGCGGTTTACTCCAAACGCAAGGGGTACCCGCCGGGAGAACCTTGGAAAATCAGCGTCATCGGCTCCTCCTTCCTGGCGGCACTGCCGAGCCTCTTGCTGCTCGTGGTGGTGATCGGCGGCATCGTCGGGGGTGTTTTTACGGCGACCGAAGCTTCGGCCGTGGCGGTTGCCTACTGCCTGATTTTGGCCTTCATTTACCGGGAACTCAGTTTCAAGGACCTGCCGGAAGTATTCGCTAAAAGCGTGGATACTACGGCGATCGTGCTGCTGCTCGTTTCCACTTCCCTGGCCCTTAGCTGGGTGATGAGCTACGAAAACCTGCCCCAGGCCATTACCGACGGGCTACTGGGCATCAGCGACAATCCCATCGTCATCCTGTTGCTGATCAACCTCATCCTGCTGGTGGTGGGCATCTTTATGGACATCACCCCCGCGGTGCTCATCTTCACCCCCATTTTCCTGCCCGTGGTGGTGGCGCTGGGGATGGACCCCGTCCACTTCGGCATCATGATGGTGCTCAACCTCTGCATCGGCCTCTGTACGCCACCGGTCGGCTCCGTGTTGTTCATCGGGGTCAGCGTGGCGCAGGTCAAGCTGACCGAGGTGCTGCGGCCACTTACACCGCTCTTCCTGGTGATGTTGCTGGCGCTACTGCTGGTGACGTTCGTACCGGGGCTTTCGCTCTGGCTTCCGAATTTATTGCTGGACTGATTGGAAGATTACGCCGTCGGCGGGAAGATTATCGGCCCTGCCAGGACTTATTCCGTAATACTACCCGAGTTCGTCGCCGAAGGTTACGAAGCCAAGCTGGAGGTACATGAGGATTACTATAAAAATGATGGTAAGAAGGAGCTGATGATCGGGGGGCAGACGGTGAACAACGATATCCGGGACTTGGTAATTCGGCATACGTTTTCACGGGGTTGAGTTTTAACCAACGGGCAGCGTTGTATGCCACCCGTTGTTCGAACCGCGTCGAGGCGGAGTCGAGGGGCTTAGTTTTCATGAGCCGACCAATGACACACGGCGTTATTGAGTCCAACGGAAGTAACGGACAGTGCAGCCCGCCAGGTATTACCTTCGCGCCATGAAAATCGATAAATCCCTGCTCACCCGCGCCAATAATGCCTGCGAACTAAGCGGCGTCTCTGAAGACCTGACCACCTACGAGGTCGGCCCCGCATTCGACGGCAGCACGGAGCAAACCATCATCATTACCCAGCCGCTGAAGGACCAACTCGAAGGCAAGAACGAGATAAGCCCCAATGACTGGCGTTGCCTCAACGACAGTATGTGGTCGGAGACCGATGCCGTGAAGGTGGTCGCGTACCGGATGTTGCACCAGCTACGCGGCGAAGGGTGGCCGCAGGACCTGCTAGATATGATCTACCTTGAAGACGAAACCCTCGCTTGGGCAAAAGCCGGCTTGCCCGATGAGAACGCCGTAATCCATAAAGACGCCAATGGTAATGTACTGGAAGCGGGGGACAGCGTAACGCTCATCAAGGACCTGAAGGTGAAAGGGGCCAACTTTACCGCCAAGCGGGGTACGGCCGTGCGCAACATCCGCCTCGTGCCCGACAACGCCGGCCAGATTGAAGGAAAAGTGGAAACGCAGATGATCGTGATCCTGACGGAGTACGTAAAAAAGAATAAGTAGTTTCCGGCGGCAGCCCGATTGTTAAATTCCCATTAAAGCCTCCCCACAAACTTATCGTTAGCCCCGTTCCCCCGTCTTTTGTGCGTAACCCAATTAAACCCACCATGATCCGAATATTCGCCTCCCTGGCTTTCTTCACTATTTTGCTTAGTAGCTGTGGCCCCAGACTCAGCCCCCTCACCCAGCGCCTGGTCGATGACCAGAACTGGTCCGAAAGCGAACTCAAGCGCATCCAGTTCTACCTTTCTGAAGACCTTGTCCTTACCCGCGAACTGCGCGACGGGAAGTCGGAGATTCGCAACGGCCAGGTGAAGATCATCGACGGTCGTGAGGTGGAACAGATTGTTTTCAAGCGCAACACCCCCGGCGTGTTTGTCTTCAGCCCCAAGACCCAGCGTATGGCCGTCAGTTTTGAACGCAACGACGATAATTTCCTCGTCTTCGGCCCCAACCCCAATGCCGGCAACCGTTACGTGCTGCTCGCTACCGACTGGAACCGGCGGAGTGGCACCGTCTCTTACTCCGGAAAGAAATGGCGGGTAAACAGTGCCGACGCCTACGCCAGTCTGCTCATTCCGCTGAAGCGTTTGCGGAACAGGGACGTGAGCGGCAAGGTGGTTGGCGGACGCAAATTATAACCGCGTTGCCGAGCCGCCGGCCAAGGCCGGTGCTCCGCCGTACCCCGTTTAAAACGCAAAAAGCCTCTCTCCCCAAAACGGGAAGAGAGGCTTTATTAATTCGTATACCCAAAGGGCTTTTCTTAACCGAGTCTTTCGATGTGCTTGGCCAGACCAGACTTGAGGTTGGCGGCTTTATTGGGGTGAAAGAGGTTGCGCTTGGCCAGCCGGTCGATCATGCTGAACAGACGGGGAAGTTGCTTTTCCGCCTCGGCTTTTTCTTCCATGCCACGCACTTTAGCGATGGCCGTACGGGTGGATTTCTTGTAGTAACGGTTGTGAAGACGCTTCTTTTCGTCCTGACGAATACGCTTCTTAGCTGATTTATGGTGTGCCATTTTATTTATATTTTAGCAGTCGGGTTCCGAATCGGTCCGCAAAGGTACGACTTTCCGGGAAACTGTGAAAGCTATTTTTTAATTGTCGGCTGCCTTTTTTCACGCTGGCAATCTGCTCTCGTACGGCTCCGTATTAAAATCAAAAGAGTAGGAATGCGCGTAACAATAGCAGCGTTACTCCTCACAGTACCGTCTCCGCGCTATGCGTCGACCCCCCCGGCGTTCAGTGCTTATCGGGGCGCAGATCTTGACCGCGTGCGGATAAGTCTACATCCTTATCAGGAGTTCTTGTGCGCCTTAACGGCCTCCGTAAGCCGTGGCAGAACCTCGAAGAGGTCCCCCACCACGCCGTAGTCGGCTGCTTTGAAGAAAGGGGCTTCGGGGTCTTTATTGATCACGACGATCGTCTTGGAGCTGTTCACCCCGGCCAGGTGCTGGATGGCACCGCTGATACCGGCGGCGATGTACAGGTTCGGACGAATCGCTACGCCGGTCTGCCCGACGTGCTCGTGGTGGGGGCGCCAGTCAACGTCGGCTACCGGTCGGCTACAGGCCGTAGTGGCGCCGAGGGCATCAGCCAGGTCGGTGATCACGCCCCAGTTTTCTGGGCCTTTGAGGCCGCGACCGCCGGAGACGACGAGTTCGGCTTCGGGCAGGGGTGTGATGCCTTCGGCGCGTTTGGTTTCCAGCACTTTCACTTTCGGAGCGGGCAGGTCAACGCTGATTGACTCAACCCCGACGGCGCTACCGGTTTCCTCCACGGGGATGGAATTACCGGCCACGCTGATGATCTTCGTATCCGTCAGCAGTTCCACGTCGGCAAAAGCCTTTCCGGAAAATACGGCTTTGCGTACGCTGAACTTACCGCCGTCTACAACCGGAACGCTGTTGACGCCCGGTGCGGAACCGGCGTCGAGGCGAGCGGCCAGGCGGCCCGTAAGGTTCTTGCCCGTGGAGTTGTGAGAAAGCACGATCACCCTGGCCCCCAGCTGGGTAGCGGCACCGGCAATGGCGGCCGTGAAGACGCCGCTGTCAAAACCGTTCAGGGCGGGAGCGGCAACGTTGTACACCTTCCCGGCGCCGAAGCGGCCGAGATCACCGGCATTCTCTACCTCGCCCAGCGTGAGGGCTACGCATTCGGTTCCCATGGCCGCAGCCGTTTTTGCACCGTAAGTAACCACCTCGTGGGCGGATTTTTTAAATTTTCCGTTGGTTGCCTCTGCGAATACCAATACCATTACTCAGTATTTTGGTCTATTGGAACTGTCGGTATAATGGGCTAAAACCCCGTCAACCACCAATAGTGTTTTTAAATTTGAATGAATCGTCGGAGCCGTACACTGACGCCTTCAACGGGCGGCGGCAACTAAAGTTACCGCCAAACTACCCCACTGCGTTACTTTAGATGACTTTGGCTTCCTCGTGCAGTAACCGTACCAGCTCCTCCATATTTTCGGGGTCGATGAGTTTAACGTCTGACTTGGCGGGGGGCAACTCGTAGCTGGATATTTTCGTCGTGGCGGTTGCATCAACGGCGTCGACTACGTTGAGTGGTTTACGCTTGGCCATCATGATGCCGCGCATATTGGGAATTCGCTGCTCGGCCAGATCTTTGGCGGCACTTATCGCCAAAGGAGTACTGACTTCCACCAGCTCTACCCCACCCTCGATATCGCGGGTAACGGTCGCGACGTTGCCGTTCATTTCCAGGTTGCTGGCTTCACCCACGAAAGCGATACCGAGCAGTTCGGCTACCATGGGTCCCACTTCGGAGCCGTTGTAATCAATCGTTTCCTTACCGAAGAAAAGGACGTCATAGCCTTCCGCCTGGGCGGCGATCTGCTTGGCGATGTACAGGCTGCCGCCACCGTCAGCGTTGACGCGGATAGCGTCGTCGGCACCGATGGCAAGCCCTTTACGGATCACGGAGTCATTTTCGGCGGGGCCGACGTTCAGGATCGTCACCGTGCCGCCACCGGCCTCCTTCAGCTCGAGCGCGCGCACCAGGGCGTACCACTCGTCGTAAGGATTCATGATGTACTGCACCCCGCTTTCGTCAAGGTCCGACTTATCCGCCGTCAGTTTAATTTTCGTAGTAGTTTCCGGCGTCTTACTGACGCAAACAAGCATTTTCATACTCAGGGGGATGGTTAAAGCAAGGTTATACTGATGTTTTGCCGATCAGACGATCACACCGAATCAGCAGCAGGCGCGAACGCGGGAATGCAAAGAGAAAACCCTTCAGGAGCAAAGAAAGTTACGTGCACGTTTCGCCCGGTGAAGAATCGCAAATATAGCTTGCCCGGTACGGCCGTGGAAGCAAATCAGCGAATTTTCGCTAAAATGGCCTTATTCGTACGCCGGGAGAAGTTTACCACGGGTTAGCGCATATCCAATCAGGTTTATTCGTACAGGCATCAAGAGCTGTTTTTAACGCCTCCAGATGACCTCTGCACGGTCAATAAAATCTCAGGCACGATCTTTCTTCACCGTCATGTGCGCTTCGAATGACCGGAGCCGCAGGGCCTGGTTCTCGGCAACGGCATTGAGCACCTTCAGCTCTTCGTTCAACTTTTCCTTACCCTGATCGTCTTCACCGAAATACCGGCGTTTTCGGTTAATGTCCAGTATCCGCTGAACGGTTTCGCTGAGGGCAATTTTAGTCTTGAGATAATGGTACTTGATATTTTTTTTGCTACTCATGCTATTGGGTTTTCAATCTTAAACAGGGGTGATCAAGTTACGTGGGAAGCTAAAAAATTATTGTCGAAATACCAAAATTTAACTAGTAAGTTTCCACCATATTATCTACGCGACGGGGCGGATACCCAAAGAACCTTCCGAAACCCCCGATTGTTCATACCTTTTGTTTGTTATGATATAAATCTGACGTACGCCGGCGCTTGGGATGCCACGTCACTTGATAGGGTTTCTGACGGTCCATTCCGGTGCGGAATAAACGGCGGGGGTAAAGACGGAGATCAGATAATTGAGCCAGCCATAGCGGGCTTTAACCAAAACGGCATAATCCGTTGCCCGGGCCCCTACGGAGCTTTTTATCTCCAGGGCGGTCCTGCCGTAATCCAGCAGATGGAAACCTCCGGCAACGGCGTCTTCAAGCAAGTCGAATAGCATGTTGTGGTAAAGGTGGTGGCTGCGATTGTAGCTTTCATCGAACCCCAGAAAATGGGCGTGCAAGACGGTCCCGTTGGGAATCGAAGTGGCAAAGCCGATCAACGCGTCGTCTTCGTCGAAATAACCATAAAAACGCGGAGCGGCGGGGTTGGTCATCTGTTCATCGGCGGACTTACCGGACGTGTCAAAAATCTTGTTGGGACTAACTGCGGGCCGGCTGAATTTTGCCAGCCAGGGGAAATACGTCGGGGTCAGGGTAGTTGCATTAAAGTCCGCGCCGGCACTGATGGACCGGTAGAGTTGATATATCCGGTCCCGTCTTACGGCAACCTCCTCCGGGCCGAGGCGCTGGCGGGATATCTTACCGAGCTTACCCCGTGCGCGACGGTACCGGACACGGTATTTGCTGGTAAGCGCAGCGAGGTAGTCTTCCGTCCCCAGCCATTCCTTCCTGATCTTCAGGTACATGACCGGGTCCGTAGGCAGCAGATAGTGGTGGTTGTCCCGCAAAGCCCTGGTAACGGAGTGTTCGGTGGGATATAAATCTTTGATCAGGTACGCGGCGCATCCGGGATGACAACGCATCAACGCCTCGGCAACGGCCGGCAGCAGCTTTTCGGCGGTCCCGGCTGCGAGCCCGTGCAGCCCTTCGGAGGCAAAATCTCCGGAAGTCAGAAACTGGCCGAGACACAGTACCCTAAAGGAAAAGGGGGCGAGGAATCGCCGGCGTAGGTTCCACCGGGAGGTTTCGCCCCCCGCTTCCGTGCGCACCTGGCCCAGGGGCGTGAAGGTAAACGTCTGAGCGGTAAGGAGTACCCGGTTATGATTGCGGCTGTCTTCCAGGACGATCGCTTCCGTACTCAGGCCCTGAGGGTTCTCCGTCAGGAAGGACATCACCCCGCGGCTCAGCCAAAAACCGTCTTCGCGGTTCGCGGCCGGCAGGTGCTCGCTCACCCGGGCGGCGGTATCACAACGGTAAATTTTCCAGTGCTCCAGTCCGGAAACGTTTATCCGAAGACAGTCGGAGTTCGAGGACCGGGGGCAAAGTACTTGTAAGAAAGCTGGCACCATAAGGCAGGGGAAAAGGAAATCTGTGATAACAACGCCCGCCCCGGCAAATGGATGGCTGACGGGGAATAAAGTTTCGTTTTAAAATCGGTAAAGTACATAGGTTAGTCATTGCTATCTCCCTATCTTTCGCCTCCCTCCGACTAAGCCTCTACTATGATCAATCGTATTCTCGTTCCCGTGGATTTCAGTAAAAGTGCCGCCACCGCACTGCGGTACGCCGAGGCCTTTGCCGCCTTCACCAAATCCGTTGAGGTAAAAGTGATCCACGTTTTCACCCCCGATACGGCCGCGGCGGATGCCGTAATTTTACCCACGATGAGCGAACTGATGGACCTGCGCGACGAGCAGCTCACCAAATTTCTCGCCGACATTCCCGCCCCGCAAGAGATTAATCGCCAGTCAGAACTTCTGCTCGGCTTTCCCGCCGATAAGGTCGTCGACGCTTCCAAAAATTTCGACCTGATCATCATGGGCGCTTCCGGTGAATCCGACGTGATCGAAGAGGTCTTCGGCACCGTTTCCTCCTCCGTCAGTCAGCGGGCGGAGTGCCCGGTACTGCTCGTCCCGAACAAAGCCGTTTTCAGCGAGTACGAAAACATCCTGTACGCCAGTAACAGCCTCTCTCTGAGCCGCCGGGCCGTGCTCCAGTTCCGGGATTTCAATGAATTGTTCGACGCACGGGTCCACTTTGTCCACATCAACGACGAAGAAGGCTCCCACGCCGGCAAACGCGAAAGCCTTTTCGCGCCCCTGTTCAATAATCCCGAACCGGAATTCGCCTTCGAGATCCAGGAAGTGACGGCCGACTCCGTGCAGGAAGGGCTGGTGGAATACCTGCACGCAAAATCGATCGGGCTGGCCGTGATGGTCACCAGGCACCGGGGATTCTGGGAGCGGCTCTTCCATCACAGCGAGACGCGGCAGATGGTCCTGAATCCGGAAACGCCCCTGCTGATACTGCACCTGGAGGATTAACGTCGGACGAAATGCCCCGCCTACGGACTACCCTCCCCGCTCGGAATCGGTACATCTCCCCTCAAAACTCATCTTAACCCTTGGTTTATACGGGTCGTATTGTCCCGTCTGACCCGTGGATCAGACTTCATAAACGCATCGCTGGCCGGAAAAAACCAACCACTCTTTATTTTCACTATAACCGCAAAACGATATGTCTTCCCCCTATACCCTCTTCACCTTCAACAGCAAGCTTAAGCGCCACGGCCTTCAACTCGAACAAGACAAAGCCAGCGGAACGCTGACCGTGAAGGCGTCGGTCAGCAACACCCGAAAATCCTTAGTGACCGGTGCCGTCAGCGTTGGCATCGGGGTCATCGGGTTCATCGTTTTAGCCGGCATCCTGTTTAACTCCGAAGCCGACGTTATTCCTGGCATCATTTTTCTACCGTTCGTGGCCCTGGCCGGGTTCGGCCTGTATAAGATCATCGATGCGGTACAGCACGCATCTTCCAACAAACACCCACAGGTACTCCGGCCCGACGCGTTTGTGCACCACGACGGGAAAACCGAAACGCTGGTACCAAAAGAACGCATGGACCGCGTGAGCATTACGGTCGATAAGAACGATGAGGGCAACGTTAAAAAAATAACGCTGGTGATGAAGTACGACAACCAGAAGAAATCATTGCCCATTTTTTCCGTCAGCCGATCCGACCAGGAGGACCTTCTTTACTACATCGGCTTTCTAAATGAATTCTTCGGTCTCGACGTAAAGTAAGTGACGGGTTGCAACGAATCCAGTTGCGGATGCTTTCGAGGCTTACCGGGAGCATTCGTTTCCGTAGTCGTCAGGCCCAGGACCTTGCGGTGGATTCGACAAAAGCCCTCCAAAGTATTTTTCTCTGCATCCTGCGTCCCCGCCCCGAAAAGCGTGCTACTCCACCACCACGCCCCGCCAGCGCACGACGCCGTAAAGCAACACCAGGCCAACGGCCATCAGTAACGTACAGAGCAGCCACCCGCCACCGAGCACCGTCGCCATAAAACCGAGCACCAACGCAGTGACGCCGACGGTGAGCGCGTAGGGCAACTGCGTGCGTACGTGATCGATGTGGTTGCAGTCGGAAGCGAGGCTGGAAAGGATGGTCGTATCCGAGATCGGCGAACAATGATCGCCGAGTACGCTGGCGGCCAGCACGATGGAGATGACGTTGTAGAGCAGGCCCTGGGAAGCCGCAAGATCCCAGTCCGCTCCCTGCGCCACCGCCCAGGTGAGGGGAATGGCGATGGGATACAGAATGGCCATCGTGCTCCAGCTGGAACCGGTGCTGAAACTGACCAGGGCGGCCAGTACGAAGATGATCGGCGGAATGAAGTAGGGGTTGAGACTGTCGCCCAGCAGGTCGACGAGGAAGGTGGCCGTGTGCAGGTCTTCGGTGGTGAGAGCCAGCGCCCAGGCCAGGGTGAGGATCATGACGGCCGAGAACATGGCCTTGAAGCCCGCGGTCATGCTCTCCATCGTTTGCCCGATGCTCATGATGCGCTGGGAAACGGTGAGGATGACGGCCATCACGACGCCACTGATGGAGGCCCACAAGAGAGCGACGTAACTATCCGCCGCACCGATCACCTCGCCGAGCTTGCCGAAGAATCCTCCCTCCATGGCTCCCCAGGTAGCTCCCCACCCGTCGGTCACCGGCGGGTTATCGAGGCCGCCGTATACCGAGCCGAGTCCGGTGTCAAGCAGTCCGATGATGGTCATGAACACCACCGTGAGCACGGGGATGACGGCGTTGCGGGAGCGCAGCGGAGCGTTCTTCACCGGGCTGAGGTCTTCGGTTTCCACCACCTCCTCGGCCCCGCCGTGGGGAGCTTTCACCTGCCCGGTCGTACGGGCGCGCCTTTCGGCCCTGAGCATGGTGCCGAAGTCACGTTTGCTCAGAACGATGAACAGGATGAAGCCAAGGGTAAGCACCGGATAAAAGCTGTACTTGAGGCTCTCGAGAAAGATGGCGTAGGGGGTGGTATCGGCGAATGCCTCGACGCCTTTGATGCCGTCGCCGATGTAACCGAGCTCGGCCCCGATCCAGGTGGTAATGAAGGCGACGGAAGCGACCGGAGCGGCGGTAGAATCAACGATGTAGGCCAGTTTTTCACGGCTGATCCGGTATTTATCGGTCACGGCGCGCATCGTATTACCTACAATAAGGGTGTTGGCGTAATCGTCGAAGAAAATTCCGACGCCGAGCAGCCAGGTGATGAACTGGGCGGACTTCGGGGTAGTGGCGTATTTGGTCAGCCGGTCCACCACTCCGGCCATGCCGCCGTTGCGACTGATGATGGCCACCATGCCCCCGATCAGGAGGCTGAAGATGATGACGGACAGGTGCCCGCCGTCGTTGAGCGCGTTGAGGATGTACTTCTCCACCGTTTGCAGCAGCGCTTTGAGCAGACCGAGGAAGCCCTCGAAGCGCAGCCCGCCGGCAATGAAAGCTCCCACCCAAACGCCCGCAAACAAGGAGATGATCACCTCCTTGAACAGCAGCGCCAGACCGATGGCGATCAGCGGTGGTAAAATCGAGAGCCAGAGAGGAATGCGCCGCAACCGCCGGGGGCCATCACCTTTTGCATCGCTGAGGTGATACAGCGCGGTGTTGCCACCGGCCTTAAGGAGGTGCAGACCGGGCGTTACCGCTACGGCATTGGCGGTAACGGGGGTCTCGGTTCCGTTGACGGTGACGGCGTCAACACCCGCCGGAACGACTAGCCCCGTGCTTTCGTTGAAGCTGAGTTCGTACAACCAGTTGCCGCCCGGGCTTTGCGCGTTCAGCGGGGCGAAGATCGTTAGCAAGCCGAGCAGGAAAATGGCCGGCAGGAAGTTGGGTCGGGGCATGGCGGGTGGTTAAGCGGGTGGTAATATAGCGAGTGGTCATTAAAGAAGTTCTTTTCCGTCGTCCACCCAACCAATCCATCATCCAAATCTCCGGACCAACAACCCCGCAACGGAAAAAGTCGTTAAGCCTGGTAATCTCTCCACCGATTCCGCCCCGCCATGAAGCCGTTACTTTTCGCTCTCTCCCTTCTTCTCCCCGCGCTGCTCTCCACCCAGGTCATCGATCTGACCCCGGCCTACCCCACCGTCACCCGAAACGGAACGGCCCTGAAACTGGCGTGGCTCGGTGGCCTCAATGCGCCTCAGCTCAACGCCGAAGACCTCGACGGCGACGGCATCGCCGACATGTACGTCTTCGATAAAGCCGGAGATATCCACCTCGCCATGAGGGGAGATGGCAACGGTAACTACGAGGAGGCCCCCGGCCTGACCAGGCACTTCCCCGGCGAGGTCAGTGAATGGATCATGCTCCGCGATTTCGATCAGGACGGCGCGCCCGACATCTTCACTTATGCCCCCAGCATCGATGGCATCGCCGTATACCGGGGCCAACGCCGTCCGGACGGGCTGCTGGAGTTCTCGCTGATCGATTTCGGCGATCCCTTACCGCTGCTCTACTTTCCATTCGGAAATAACCGTACGCCCCTGTTCGTGAGCAGCATTGATTATCCCTCCGTGGCCGATATGGACTTCGACGGTGATCTGGACGTGCTCACCTTCTCCGTCAACGGCGGCTACATGGAGTACTACAAAAATCAGAGCGTGGAACGCGGCTTCGGCCTCGACACCCTGATCTATACCCTCGAAAGTCAGTGCTGGGGGGGCTTCTTCGAAAGCGGCCTCAGCACCGCCCTGGACCTGGCCGCCGGGCCGGGGGAATGCTTCGACAACATCGCCCGGAACGGCGGCGGGCAACCCCGCCACTCCGGCTCCACCGTGACGGCGCTGGACTATGACGGCAACGGCCGAATGGACATTTTTCTCGGCGACGTCTCCTTCGACCGCCTCGTCCTCGGCCTCAACAATGGCAGCATCGACCGCGCCTGGATCAGCGAACAGGACAGCGCCTGGAACGACCGGGGCGTCATTGCCGACATTCCCTCATTCCCCGCCGCGTACTACCTCGACGTCGATCAGGACGGTTTGCCCGACATCGTCGGCTCTCCCACCACGGTGCTCAATGGTACCGACGTCGACGTCGCCTGGTATTACCGCAATCAGGGAACCGCGGCGGAGCCCGATTTCGTCTTCACTTCCCGCAAGGTGCTGGTGGAAGATATGCTCGACCTCGGCACGGCCGCCAACGCGACTATTTTTGACTACGACGCCGACGGCCGTCCGGACCTGGTGCTGGGCAACAACGATGAGTACCAGCCCGGCAACCGCCTCGACAGCCGTCTGCGTCTGCTGCGCAACGTCACGCCCCCCGGCGGAGAGATCGCTTTTGAGCTGGTCGATGACGATTACCTCGGCATGAGCGCTTTCATCAATACCGGCTGGGCCTTCGCGCCCACCTTCGGGGATATGGACGACGACGGAGATCAGGACGTGGTGATCGGAGACCGCAGCGGATTTCTTTTCTACGGGGAGAATACGGCCGGGCCGGGAAATACCGCCGCTTTCGGCCAACTCACTTTCGAGTGGCAGGGACTCGACGCCGGGCAGTTCGCCAAACCCTTCATCGCCGACCTCGACCGGGACGGGCGGAATGACCTGCTGGTGGGCGGCTTCGACGGGCGCATCCGGTTTTTTCACAACGTCGGCACGGCCACCGATCCGGTATTTAACGCGGAGATCGCGGAAGCCGACAACGTGCTCCAGCTTGGTGGCATCAACACCAATGCGGTGGGCGTCAGTACGGGCCACCCGACGCCGTGGGTGCTGCAGAACCCCGACTATACGCTGGTGCTTACGGGCAACCGCCAGGGGCACCTCGAGGCTTATCGGTTCGGGGCCGACTCGGCCTACACCGAGCCGTTTACGCTGCTGAGCAAGCAGGTCGACGCGGTCAGCGTGGGTGGATTCGCCAATCCCTGCCTCGCGGACTTCAACGGCGACGGCAAGCTGGAACTCGTCCTTGGCACCCAGCGGGGTGGGGTCACATTTTTCCGTACCAACCTGAACGAAGACGCCACGACGGGCCTTTTCTCCGCCGTGCGCCCGGCTTTCGATTTTCAGGTCTCCCCCAATCCCGCCGGCGACGTGGTGAGCGTTTCGGGATGGCCGGCGGGGGCCGTAACGGAGGCTACTCTGCTCGACATATCGGGCCGGGTCTTGCGTACCCGGATGGTTTCGGGGGCGCGGACGCAGGTGCAGTGGGAGCTCCGGGGGCTAAGCCCCGGTGTCTACCTGGTCCGCTTGAAGGGGGCCGGCGGGGTCGTTTCCCGCAAAGTGATTAAAGCGGATGGTTGGTAGCCCTCCGCTTTAGGGATGCGATCAGCATTCGTCTGGCAGTATACGGTTAATGCAATAGAACCGAGCCCTTGAACAGCTCTTCGCTACCGTCCGCAAACTCCACTAACGTATAATATACATAGATGCCAATGGGGCCCATCCGATCGTCGATCCTGCCATCCCAGCCGGAATCTGAATCATTAATACGAAGGTTGTTTCTTTCGTGAACCAGACCACCCCACCTATTGTAAATTTCAAATTTTGCGACTACCGCCGTGGAACCTGCCTCCCCGTACGGGCGAAAGACATCGTTCGTTCCGTTAGCATCGTTCGGGGAAAAGGCGGTAGGAAAGTATATTTCTTCTCTTCCGGGAGAGACAATTATCACCATCTGAACGGTTTGCCGGCAACCGTTATCCAGCAGGACGGTTAGTGACAGGACCTGATTGGTTGTGGCCGTTACTACGGGTGTCAGACAGTCACGACAGCTCAGTTCAGCGGTGCCCGTCCACGTGATCTCGCTGATTCGATCCTCGGTGACGGTAAGTGTCGGAGTGATCACTCCTCTGTTTCCTTCAGACAGGAAGAGACTGTCCGGCAGATCAATAAACGAAGTGTCCGGCGCAAACAGCGTAATTACTTCAGCGGTAAAAATACATCCTGCGTTATCTTCCACCACAACGTTATAATCACCCGGTGGGAGACCAGGGAAGGAGGGGTCTGATGAGAAATTGATTCCACCATCGATGGAATAGGAGATGGGATCGACTCCGCCATCAACGGAAACTATCGATATCGTGCCCGTCTCCAGCGAGCATTCAGCTTCGGTAATCGCTATCTCTGCGCCGAAGTTGTCAAGGAATTCAACTATCACCGTTGCCATCCCGGTACAGTTTCCGGCGGCGTTGGTCGTCATCAGGGTATAGACGCCCGGTTCGGTAACCACGACCATCTGGCCCGTAGCCGTGAACCCGGCGGGGCCGCTCCAGGCGTAGATGTCGTCGGTGGCCGGGGAGGTGGCGGTCAGGGTCACTTCGCTCGTCGTGCAATCCAGGTCGGAGGACTTGGTGGCCGTGGTCGTCAGGTCACCGGCTGACCGGTCAACCGTAACCATCGCCGTTCCGGAGCAGCTACCGGTGGCGTTGGTCGTCGTCAGG